>ERZ773211.4-NODE-4-length-185770-cov-65.2986_pt1 | contig 185770 bp, 169 predicted proteins | sample MGYA00511914_ERZ773211 | MGnify/ENA primary metagenome ERZ773211 (study PRJEB29015, sample SAMEA2738163) | human oral metagenome | biome: human oral; feature: human-associated habitat; material: saliva | place: China | collected 2242 ...
TTTATCATTTCTTTTATATTTTGTCAAGAACTTTTTTATAATTTCTTAACATTTAATATTTTGAAATGTTCAATTGTTCGTCTTCTTCTTGAGAAGACTTTTACTATTCTATCATTATCTTTATTTCTTGTCAATATATTTTTCATACTTTTTCATCTTTATTTCAATATTTCTTTCCATTTACTATTTACAATAAAATTCTATTGAGATATTATATAAATAAACTATATTAAGGAGGATTTTTTATGATTACTTTTAAAGAACCTGTCGATGTTTCATTTCAACAAATAGAAGACTACAAAAATGAGTTTATTTTAAACAACGAAACAATTCACGGTGCAGCTAAATTAACAGAACTATCTACTAATGAATGGGTAAAGTTTGTAGAAAATACTAAGTATAAAGAAACAGTCACTCCTGGATTTGTTACTGCCCATACTTTTTTCGCTGTTAACGATACTGATAAGATTGTTGGAGTAATTAATGCAAGAAATGAACTTAATGATTATCTATTAAATTTCGGTGGTCACGTAGGTTATAGTGTTAGAAAGTCAGAACGAAGAAAAGGTTACGCCAAGAAAATGTTAAACTATGTCTCTGAATTTTTGTTTTCACTTGGTTCAAACAAAATTTTAGTTACTTGTGATAAAAATAATATTGCTTCAAAATGTACAATAGAATCTTGTGGGGGTATTCTTGAAAATGAAGTTATTGATCAAAACAGAACTACTCTTAGATATTGGATATATAAAAAATAAGGTTAGGTTGGAAGTTATTCCAACTTAACCTTTTTATTTCATCTCTACTATAGTAGCTCCCATTCCACCTTCGTTTTGACCTCCGGTTCTATAACTAGCTACATATCTATTATTTTTAAGATATTCTCCTATATTTTTACGAAGTATTCCTGACCCCAGTCCATGAATAATAGTAAATGTGTCGTATCCTTGAAGTATTACTTTATCCATATAATTTTCAATTTCTCTTATAGCTTCTTCTGTATTTAAACCTATTACATTAATATCAATACCCACTTTTCTACTACTTACACTGCTAGTGCTAACATATCTAGTAGCCACTTCAGGCTCACTATCTATTTTTCTTACTTCTTTTTTCTTAATATTTAATTTCATAGAACCCATTTTTATCTGTAGGTTATTATCAGAAATTGCTAAAACTGTTGCTCTTTGATTGTAACTTAAAACAAGTACATCATCACCTACTTGAATTTCACTATTATTAAAGCTAGGTTGGCTCTCTAATTTTCTTTGTAATTTTATATTATTCTTGCTCTTATCCATAGAATGAAGTAATTCATTAACTTCATGTTGTTTTAAAGAAGTATTATCTTTAAATTCTCTATAGATTACAAGCATCTCTTCTTTTTTCGCTTCTATTTCTTTGTTTAGCTCTATACTCAGATTATTGTATAGACTTTCTTTATACTCTTCATATTTTTGTAGATTAGTTTCAAGAATTTCTTTAACTTCATCAATTTCATCTAAAGATTTACTTATATATTCTAATTTATGATCATATTCTCTAATACTCTCTGAAAGTTTATCTATGAAAAGATTATTCTCTTTCGTATTAACTTCCAGAAGAGAACTTGCTTCATCTATAATTGATTGTTCTAATCCTAACTTAGCTGATATATTAATTGCATTAGATTTCCCTGGTAACCCTATAATAAATCTATAAGTCGGTTTTAATTTTTCAAAATCAAATTCCATAGATGAATTTTCATAATACTCTGATTCAAAGCAGTAGTTTTTAATTTCTGGATAGTGAGTTGTACATAACATCGTCGCATTTAGATTCTTGAATTTCTCTAGTAACGCAATTGATAGCACAGCACCTTCACTTGGATCAGTTCCTGAACATAACTCATCTAATAGAATAATACTTTTATTATTTGTTTTATTTAGTATATCAATAATATTAGTCATATGTGATGAAAAAGTAGATAAGTTATTTTCTATAGATTGCTCATCACCCACATCTACAAATATATCCTCAAAAAATCCTACTGTCGATTCTTCTAATGCAGGAATATAAAATCCTAAATGCGATAGGAAGACACACAATCCAACTGTTTTTAAAATTACAGTTTTACCTCCTGTATTAGGGCCTGTAATAATCAATGAATTCCCTTTATTATTAAGTGTTATATCATTTTTTACTACAACATCTTTATCAATCAAAGGATTATAAGCTTTTTTCAAATTTATCTCTTGTGAGTTTACAATGTTTTGTTTATTAAATCCTTTCCTTGCACAGAAGTTCATTTTTGAAAAAATAAACTCTATTTGAGAAAAGTTCCAAAGAGAATTTATAAGTTCATCTGCTTTCTCTTTAATCACTTCAGAAGCTTCTTTTAAAATTCTAAGTATTTCTTCTCTTTCTTTACGTCTTAGTATTCCGATTTCATTATTAATCTCTACATTTTCTTTTGGTTCAACATAAAAAGTATTACCCGAAGCACTCTCGTCATGGATAATTCCACCAAAATCATTTTTATATTCTGGTTTTACTAGAATAACATCACGATCATTTCTCTTTGTAACTATTGCTTCAGTTAATTTTTTAACATTTGAACGTAAGATATTTTTTAAAATTTGATCACTTTTGTTTTTCAACTTAGAAATATTTACTTTGATATTTTTCAGTTCCAATGAAGCATCTGGTCTTATATAACCATCCTCATCTATTATTCTATCTAGATATCTTTCAAGATCACTAAAGTCATCTAGCTTAACAACATATTTTGTCAAACTAGGATAGTTAGCATGTTCTTGTAATTTAATATTCTCAAATCTTCTAGAAAATCTATCATAAGTTATAATATTTCTTAATATATGGAAGAGTTCCTTTTCTGAAAGGACACTATCAATTTTAGCTTTTTTAACACTAGCATTATAATCAAATATTTTTAATTTGAATTCATTCGGATATTTTCTTAGTAAGTCATACCCTTCTTCGTTTTCTTTATGAACTTCTACTAACTTCTCATAATCTTTTATATATTCTAAATTCTTTATTTTTTCATATGATAGTTCTGAAAAACAATATTTTTCTACATCTTTCAAAACCAAATCTAAATTAAGTTTCTTTTGAGTAATTTTATTCAAACTAATCTCACTCCTTATTTTCTCATAAATACAATATCTATTTTAATAACATCAACTATTATACACTAAATAGAAGTATTAAACAATTTCTTTCAATTAAAATTATATTGTTACTCATATAATAGAAAAATTCGGAGACCTTAGGAACTCCGAATCTAATATTATTTATTAAAGAATAAACTAATAAACTGTTTTGATAATATTGGTGTATTTTGTATTATGTAGTCAGGTAATACTGAGTCTTTGAATATTGCAATTTTCCATTCTGGAGTCGGTAGTACTGTAACTAAATATAATACTACGAATACAATTAGATAAATTTCTAGAAAACCTAATATAGCACCTAAATATCTATCCGTTATTTTTATTAAAGGTAATTTTCTCGCTACACCAAGAGTTTGAGCTAATATTTGTATTATTAATCGAATAACAATAAATAATACAATAAATGAAACTATACGATAATAAGCTGTTGGAATATTTAATCCTTTGTAAATTCCTTCTAGGCCTTCTGTTACGTCAGTCGGTATCGGAATCATACTAGTAAATAAATATGCTAATCTTGAACTAAACAGCATCGACAAAACATATCCTATTATGATAGTTCCTAAATAAAAAATTTGCATGATTAGTCCGCGTTTGTATCCTAAATACGCACCTGCAGCTAATAACAATACAATAATTATATCAACCATTTTTTCTCCTTCCAATCATAATCTATATTGTTCTAACGTATTATGATTAATATATGAATATTTTACTCTATTAACTTTAAAGTAGCATTAATCTGTTTTAGACTAATGCTACTTTTTTAATTTAACACCTAATCATTATTCAACTCCGATAATATATGGATATACTGGTTGACCTGATTCAATAAGTTCTACTTCTACATTAGGATATTTTTCTTCGATTAATTGTTCTAAGAAATCAGTATACTCTTCTGTACTTTCTTCACCTAAGTAAAGTGTAACAATTTCTGTATCTTCATCGATTGATTTTTCTAATAACTCTTCTAAGACTGTATTTAGTGATAAATTAGAAACTACGATTTTTCCATTTCTAATTCCCATGAATTCATCTTTTTTAATTTCAACACCTTCGATGTTAGTATCACGGACAGCATGAGTTACTTCAAGAGTACTTACCGTTGATAAAACTTCTTGCATATTTGCAAAGTTTTCTTCAGGAATAGCTTGAGGGTTAAATACCATAACCGCAGCTAAACCTTGAGGTGCTGTTTTACTTTCAATAACAAAAACATTTTCTTCTGCTAACTCAGCAGCTTGCTTAGCTGCAAGTTGGATATTTTTATTGTTAGGGAAAATAAAGATATTCTTAGCGTTAACTTCTTTAATTGCTTTCATTATATCTTCAGTTGATGGATTCATAGTTTGTCCACCTTCTACGATATAATCAACTCCCATAGAAGTTAATACTTTGCTTAATCCAGCTCCCATAGAGATAGAAATCATGGCTTGTTCTTTAAGTTCTTTTGGAGATGTCGCTTGTTTTACTTCTTGTTTTCTAAGAACTTCACGGTGTTGTTCTCTCATGTTATCAGATTTAATTTTAATAAGTTCACCGTATTGTTGACCGTAATTGAACACTTCTCCTGGAGTTTCAGTATGAACATGAATTTTTACATACTCACTATCTGAGATAACTAGTAGTGAATCTCCAAATTTACTCATGTCCGCACGGAATTTATCTTCATCAAATTCTTTTTTCTCTTTATCAAGACGAACAGTGAACTCAGTACAGAATCCATATACTATATCTTCAGGGCTCATGAAGTCCATATCATGATTATCTTCAAATTGCATATCAACAACATTTGTTTCTACAGATTCTAATCCTTCAATTTTTTCACCTTTAAGTGCTGCAACGAAACCTTGATATACACAAACAAGTCCTTGACCTCCTGAATCTACTACACCAACTTCTTTTAGAATTGGTAATAAATCTGGAGTTCTTTTTAGTGAAGCTTGAGATTCAGCATAAATAGCTTCCATTACTTCAACTATAGAATCAGTATTTTTCGCTGCTTTAAGTCCAGCCTCAGCAGCTTCACGAGCTACTGTTAAAATAGTTCCTTCTACTGGCTTAATAATTGCTTTATAAGCAATACTTACACCATTTTGTATAGCTTCAGCAAACTCTTTTGCATCGATTTCTTTTTTATCAGCTATATATTGAGACATTCCTCTGAATAGTTGAGAAAGGATAACACCTGAGTTACCACGTGCTCCCATTAATAATCCTTTAGAAAAAGATTTTCCTAATTCACCGATATTCTCTACAACATTAGCAGCTGTTTCTTTTGCACCCGATGACATTGAAAGGTTCATATTTGTTCCTGTATCACCATCTGGTACAGGAAAAACGTTTAATGAGTTTATTTTTTCTGCATTCTTAGCTAAGTTCTTAGATCCTAAGTCGATCATCTCAGCTAAAACGAGTCCGTTAATTTTCTCCACTATCTTTCCTCCTATTTATTTACCTTGATGCCTTGAATATAAATGTTGATTGCATTTACTTTAACACCTAGCGTTTTTTCTATTTGATATTTAACTGAAGACTGAACATTGTTTGCTATTTCTGAAATTTTAGTTCCATACATAACAATGATATATAAATCAATCACAAGTTTTTCTTCATCTTTTTTTACTACTATTCCTTTAGCGTAATTTTCTTTACGTAAAATTTCTGTAATTCCATCTTTAACTTGATTTTTACTAGCCATTCCTATGATTCCGTAACAGCTCACTGCTGCTCCTCCGGCTACTGATGCGATAACATCATCACTTATAGAAACATGACCAAATTCATTATTAATTTCTAAAGACATATTTTTTCCTCCTATTTAAAAATAGTCAAATGAACATACGAACTATTATACCTTTTTTAACAAAAAAATACAAGTGAAACATTGATAATTCTCTGTTTAGAGCCTTTTAGCATCTCTTTTACATCACCTTTATTTATTATTATTAATAAATTCCTTAGAATGAATCATTAATGTGATAACATCACAAACTGGTGTAGGTATATTGTGAATTTTACCCAACCTAGATATTTCACCATTCAAATAATCTATTTCTGTTAAACGGCCATTTTTCATATCTTGGTATAATGATGGATAATGCGCACCTGCAGTCTCAAGAGGGAACAAGTTTTTAATATTTTTCTCTATAACATCTTGTTTTACATTAATACCTTCTGCTTTTCCCACTGCAGTTACTTCATTTAAAACAGCTCTAGTTAATTCTAAGTTTTTGTCAAAACTTCCATATTGATTAATATTACAATCAATTAATGTACAATATGTGTTTAGTACACAATTTAATCCAGCTTTATGCCAAATTGATTGGAAGGTATCATCTGAATACTTAATATTTAGTCCAGAATTATTTAATTTAGATACCAATTCTAAAGTTTTCTCTAAATTAACCTCTTTTACTTGTTTTAATTCAATTTTTCCTGTCCCATGAGCATTCAATACTCCAGGCCCACCTAGACCACTAGTCCATACTGTTACTCCAATAAGGATATTTTCTTCTTTTATATAATCTTTTAATGTCTGAACATGCCCAAGACCATTTAAAATACAAATAATCTTAGTATCTTCATGAAATAGATGTTTAACTTGCTCTAACATTGCTCTTAATTGCATAGATTTTGTCGCAACAAAAACTACATCAAATTTACTACTTACTTGATCAGGTCTATATGTTGGAATATAATAATTTCCTAAATCTTCATCATCTATAATAACTTTTAATCCATTATTTTGAATATTTTCAACATGTTCTTCCCAAGAATCAACAAAAGTTACGTCCTCATTATTTTTAAATAACATATATCCGAATCTCGAACCCAATGCTCCAGCACCAGCAAATAATATTTTCATAATTGTTCTCCGTAGTATTTTTCATTCTACACTAATTTTATAACTATATTAACACTTTGTCAACGCTAGCTATCATCTTATTTACACAAAAAACGATATTCGAAATATATCGAATATCGTTTAATTTATTATAGATTTTCTGGTTTATATGCATCTTTTGTATATAATTTTAGAACATCAGAATAAAGTCTATCTGCTAAAAATGCAACTGTAAATGGAATTACAAAGAACGCTAATAATACTGGTAATAAATTACCGTTATTCATTGCATATGATTTAGATGGCCCGATTAAACCGATAATACCAAATCCTGCACTCTCGTGAGTACCTAGAATTTTTAGGAAATATCCTGAAAGTCCTGTAACTGCTGCTGTTGTTAAAATTGTTAATAATAACTGTGGTTTACGTGCACAGTTTGGCATCATAAGCTTGATTGCACCTAAGATAATAGCCACACTAGCACCTTTACTTTTCGCTCTATATGTACCAATAGCTAGAACCGCTGCTGCTGAAACTAATCCTAATGTTGCAGCTCCCGCTCCTACATAGTTTTCATTAGAAAATAGTATTAATCCCATTGCAACTGTTGATACAGGTGTAACGATTAAGAACGAGAAAGTCATCGTTATTAAAATACACATTAAAACTGGTTGTAATGTTGTAAATTCAAAAATGATTGATGCTAAAAGTTTAGTTAAACTTTTAGTATATGGTAATGTTACTAACCCTAATGCCGCTACTAATCCTCCAGTGATTGGTAAGAAAATAATTGTAACAGCTCCGAATTTATCTTTAACAAGGTTAATTACTAAAGCTCCAATAATTGTAATTAAAATGACATTAAATAAATCTCCCATTGGAACCCCAGTCCATGCTTTAGCTTGTGCATTAAAAGTTAAAGATCCACTTGCTGCTAAGACTGTTGCTCCTAATACTGCTGACTCTAATGGTTTGAATTTTAAACTTTGTCCTACAATAACTCCTACTAAAACTGGAATTGCAAATTGTAATAAATACATCGCTTGAGTTAATGTAGTGAATAATCCAGGTGCAAATAATGTTCCTAAATATTTAAATAATGTACTTAGAACTGCATTTGGAATTAATCCTGCAACAACTCCTAAAGCTGTACCGTTTAAAATTATATTAAGAAAATCCCTTACTGATTTCGTCATATACATCCTCCTTTGTTTGTTTTTAATGAATATAATAAATATAATAATATAAAATCAAACAAAAGTAAAGAATTTTTTGAAAATTTGTTTATTTTTTCTTTATTTTATTATGCAAAGCGTATACAAATTAAAAAGCAGCTAACATCATTAAGTATAAAATGATATTTAACTACTTTTTAAATACTTTTATTTCATCACAAAGTAACACTATAATAATGGTTTTTTATTTGGTGTACCTGCTTTTCTAGGATACTTGTTAGGTGTCTCTTTAGCTTTTCTTATTTCTAAAATATGACGCTCTTCGCCTTCAATATCAAATTCTAAATCTTGTTCTAACTTTCCACCTAGAAGTTTTATTGCATTAATAGCTTCTTTAGTCTCTTCCTCAGCTTTTTGAGATTTTAAACTTAAGAAATATCCATCTTTTTTAACTAGAGGTAAACAAAGTTCTGCCAATACGTTAAGTCTAGCTACAGCTCTTGCTGTCACTATTTCAAAACTTTCTCGATAATCTTTGTTTTGACCAAATTCTTCTGCTCTTGCATGAACAAAATTACAATCACTAAGTCCTAGTTCATCTTTTACTAAATTTAAGAATTTAATTCTCTTGTTTAACGAATCAACAATCGTAACTTTTAAATTTGGATATAATATTTTCAACGGGATTGAAGGAAATCCTGCTCCACTTCCCACATCGCAAATACTTTCTATATTCGAATAATCTTTAAAAAACGCTAAAGAAATTGAATCGAAGAAATGTTTCGTATAGAATTCTTCTTCCTCTGTAATAGCTGTAAGATTAATTTTTTGATTCCATTCTACTACTAAATCGTAGTATTTGCTATACTGTTCTTTTTGCAGTTCTGATAATTCTATACCTACCTTCTCTTTTACAGCACTATAGAATTGTTCTTTATTCATTATTCATACCTCTTCGTTGTTCTAAATATACTAATAATATAGAAATATCCGCTGGATTAACTCCTGAAATACGTGAAGCTTGTCCTATAGTTAGTGGTAATACTTTTTTAAGTTTTTCTCTCGCTTCTAAAGCTAAACTTGGTACTTCATCATAACTCAGATCTGTAGGTATTTTCATCTCATTCATCTTCTTAAGTTTTTCTACCTGTTGAAGAGACTTTTTAATATAACCTTCATATTTAACTTCGATTTCAACTTGTTCCACTACATCTTTAGATAGTTTTGTTTCATCATTAGCTAAATATAAAACATTCGCATGAGTTAATTCTGGGCGTCTTAACATATCGATTGCTAAGATTCCATCTCTGATTTCTGCACTATTTAATTCCGCTAGTTTTTCTAATGTTGCTGCTGTTGGAGTTATTCTAAAAGTTTTAAGTCTTTCAATTTCATCAGCAACCATACTACGTTTTTCACAGAATTTGTTATATCTCTCTTCAGTTACTAAACCATAGTTATAAGCTTTTTCTGTTAAACGCATATCAGCATTATCATGGCGTAATAATAACCTATGTTCTGCTCTTGAAGTTAAAAGTCTATATGGCTCATTTGTCCCTTTTGTTACTAGGTCATCAATAAGAACTCCAATATATGCTTCATCACGACCAAGGATCATTGGTTCTTCTCCTAGTACTTTACAAGCAGCGTTTATTCCAGCCATAATACCTTGTCCTGCTGCTTCTTCATAACCACTCGTACCATTAATTTGTCCAGCAGTAAATAATCCATCAATTAATTTCGTTTCTAAAGTTGGCCATAAAGTTGTTGGATTTACTGCATCGTATTCAATCGCATATCCATTACGCATAATTACTGCATTTTCGAGTCCAGCAATACTACGTACCATGTCACGTTGAACATCATCTGGTAACGAAGTAGACAGACCTTGTACATATATTTCTTTCGTATTTCTACCTTCTGGTTCTAAGAAAAGTTGATGTCTTTCCTTATCGTTAAAACGAACATATTTGTCTTCAATACTTGGACAATATCTTGGTCCTGTTCCTTTAATCACTCCAGAATACATAGCTGAACGTCCTAAGTTCTTATCGATAATTTCATGTGTTGTTGAATTTGTATAAGTTAACCAACATGGTACTTGATCTTTAACAAATTCTTTAGTTTCATAACTAAATGCATGTTCTTCTTCATCACCTGGTTGAATTGCTGTTTTAGAAAAATCTACACTATCCGCATTAACCCTTGGTGGTGTCCCAGTTTTAAACCTAACTAAGTCAAATCCTAATTCTTCTAATTGTTTCGCAAGATCGATAGATGGCATCTGGTGATTTGGTCCAGAAGAATATTTAATATCTCCAATTACAATTTCACCTCGTAAATATGTACCTGTAGTTATAATAATTGTTTTTGCTTTATACGCTGTTCCAAGCATAGTTCTTAATCCAACTACTTTATTATCTTCAATAATAAGTTCACGTACCATTGCTTGCTCAATATCTAAGTTTGGAGTATCTTCTAAAATTCGCTTCATTTCTAATTGATACTCAACTTTATCAGATTGCATTCTTAGTGCACGAACTGCTGGGCCTTTTGCTGTATTTAACATTTTACTTTGAATATTAGTCTTATCAGCTACTCGTCCCATTAGACCACCAAGTGCATCTACTTCACGTACAACAATTCCTTTTGCCGGTCCTCCCACACTCGGGTTACATGGCATAAAACCAATAGTATCTAAATTAATTGTAATCATTAGAGTCTTAACACCTTTTCTACTAGCGGCATGAGCTGCCTCAATTCCGGCATGTCCCCCTCCAATTACAATAACATCATATTCTTTTAAAAATTCAGTCATAGTACCTCCATATATTTTAACGTAATTGCAAAATAATGCTTTGACCAAAATTTTGATATATTACTAAATTTTTACCTTTATAATATTATCACATTGCAAACAAAAAAACTAATAATATACTTTTATATGAACTATAAGTTTACATTTATTTATAGTCCTTTTCATCATTATATAATAATCTTTATATTTATTTCTAAAACAAAAAATCGCAGTACATATCGTACTGCGACTAGTATATTTATTCTGAAATTTTATCAAACTCATAAAATTTTTCTTTGTTAAATAAACCTAAGTGTTTATCTACCATTATAGAGTTTGTCATACCACCACTAACGTTTAAGCAAGTACGTCCCATATCTAAAATTGGATCTACCGCTAAAATTGGGTTAATTTGGTTAAATAATGCTCCGAAACCTACTCCGTTAACTGAAACTGAAGCAGCTGTGATTGCTGTACCAGGAACACCCGCAATACCTACAGAACCTAATGTTACAACAATGACAGTCATTATAAATAATGTTGCATCAATAGTTATTCCATTTGCATTAGCTAAAAATACAACTAACATTGTTGGGTAAATCCCCGCACATCCCTGCATTCCCGCTGTAGATGAGAACGAAGCAACGAAGTTTGCTGTTGATTGGTTTACTCCCATATCTTTAGTTAAAGTATTAATAGTTAAAGGCAAAGTACCCGCACTTGAACGTGAAGTAAATGCTAAAACTAATGGTTTACTTGCTTTTTTGAAATATGTAATTGGTGAAACACCGTGTAATAATAAGAATAATCCTTGAATTATAAATTGGATTACTACCGCTACATATAATAAACCGATAAATAATAATACATCTTTAATTGATTTTAATCCTCTTTGAGCAATTGTATTAGCTAATAATGGAATTACAGCATATGGTAATAGTCTAATTACTAAAACTGTCATTCGAGAAATAATTGCATGTAAGCTAGCAATATAATCAATAAAAGTTTTTACTTTATTTTCATCTTTATTTTGAATATATCTTGCAGCTAATCCTATAAACATCGCAAAGATTACAACTCCAATTACATTGAAGTCTACCATTGCTTTTATAGGGTTAGAAGGAATTAATTCACGGATGATTGTAACAACATTTTTTACTTCTTTTATTTTGCTATCTCCACTACCTAAAACAATTGAACTACTTCCTAGTTTGAATATTGCAGAAACTACAAATCCAACAATCGAACTTATTGCAACCATTCCTAACGTTACAATCAATGTTAATCTTGTTAATTTTTTAACATCAGTATTAGCATTAATATTTACAATTACATTAATAATTGAAACTAATACTAACGGAACGATTAACATTTTAATTAAATCAATAAATCCATTACCGAATAATGAATACCACGTTGTTGTTTCAGCAACATACTTAATTTTCATAGGTTCATCACTAAAACCTGAGTATGCTTGAATTAGAATTCCTAAACCTAAACCTAATACAGTAGATATTAATGTTCTTTTTGAAGAACTAACTCTTTTTTTCGCTAAATAGTACATTAAGTAAAATAAAGCAAAAAGCACTACTAAAAATAATAAAGTTTCTTTTGTAGAAATCATTATGAATTTCTCAAAAAATGTAAATTTGTTTCCCATTGTCTATCCTCCAACTGAGTATCTTACTCATCTTCTTTAGTATTTTGTAAAATTTTATCTTAAATTTTACTCCATCTACAGATAGAATGGAAAAGATTAAGACCTTTTTCCACATTGTACCTCCATAATGTAAAAGATATATAAATTAAACTATAATTTTCAATCATTTTCAATAAATTTGCTCAAAAAAATCTTTTTTTAGAATTTATTTATTTACTAAACTTTTTTAATACGTTATAATAATGATTAGTTATTTATATACGAATAGAATGGAGGGGTTTTTTTGAATATTAAATTAGTTTACGCAAGTTTAACAGGTAATACTGAAATGTTATCTGATTTAATGATAGAAAAATTCGAAGAAGAAAAAGGTTTAGAAATAGAAAAACTATTTATTGAGGATATGGAAGATTTTGATTTCCTTGATGATGCAGATGCTTTTATCATCGCTAGTTACACATATGGTGAAGGTGAACTTCCTGAGGAAATGGAAGAATTTTTTGAAGCCCTTGCTGATAAAAATTACGAAGGAAAAATATACGGAGTTATTGGAACTGGTGACACTATTTATGATGAATATTGCGTTTGTGTTGATCAATTTGATGAGCAAATTGCAAAAACAGGAGCCACTAATCCTACAGAAAACCTTAAAATAGAGATAGAAGCAGATACAGACGAAGATTTTGAAAATATCGATAAATTTATCGAAGCTTTCGCTAGTGCTTTATAAAAAAATACGGTTATGTTTTTCCATAACCGTATTTTTCTATCCCTTAAAGAAGACATTCACCCTTTCAAATTCGTCTTCCCAATTATTCCAATCTAATCTTATCTTAGAATTCTCTTCAAGAATATCCTCAACTAAGTTTTCGATTGTAATTTCTTCTAATGAAGATTTGATTGCTTTATTTACAGTATTAACTTTCTTCAAGTATTTACTGTAACGTTTGTCAACTGCTAGAGCACCTTCAAAAATTTTAGACACATAATCTGTTTTTAAAGCAAAGATTTCTACTTCATCATTTAGCGCTACATATATGTCATATAAAGTAACTTTTTTATTTGATTTATACTTATATCCCCCGCCAATACCAGTGTTAGCTTTTACTAGATCATTGACAACCAATTTTCTCATAATTTTTTTCAGATATGTTGGAGAAATATTTAAACGCTGGCTTATTTCCTTAGAATTTAAGAAAACATGCCTATCTTGAAGGTATAACATTACCATTATACAGATTGCTTGTTCAGTACTTTTTGTTAAATGCATAAACTCAACCTCTTTTCTTTATAATATAACTCTACTTACGTCCTTATTTTATGATATATTTTTATAATTGTCAAATATTATTTTAATTTTTCTCCCCAGTATTGATAATAGGTACATTCAATGGAACCATTGAAAAGTTTTCTTCTTTTCGTTGCCTTTTTACCATATAAATGTTCAAACATTTTATGAGATGTTAAAAGATAAAGTGACCAATATTTTTTATTTTTAAGTTCTGTTCCTAAAAATTTATACATTGCCTCTACTTCTTTTTTCTCACCTAAACGTTCACCATATGGTGGATTGGCAATTACACAACCAGTTTCTTTTTTAGCAACAAAGTCAAAAACTGACATTTGTTTAAACTTAATTACTCCTGCAAGACCTATCTCTTCTGCATTATTTTCTGCAGTTGCTATCATCTTAGGATCAATATCAGAACCATATAATTCTAGTTCTTTATCATAATCAATAAGATCTTCAGCCTTATTTCTTTCTTCATCTACAAGACTTTTTGGCATCCATGGCCACTTTTCAAAGTCAAAGTTCCTATTAATACCAGGTGCCATATTTTGCGCTGCCATAGCCGCCTCTATCAATAATGTTCCAGATCCACAGAACAAGTCATATAATGGTGTTTCACCTTTCCAGTTTGTTAATTTAACCATCGCAGCCGCTAGTGTTTCTTTTAATGGTGCAGTTCCTTGTTTAGCACGGTATCCACGTTTATGAAGCCCATCTCCAGACGTATCCAATAATATAGTTGCAATATCATTCAACATAATTATCTCTAGTCTATATCTTGCTCCAGTTTCTGTTAACCAACCAGTAACTCCATAACTTTTTTTCATTTTTTCTACGATTGCTTTTTTTACAATAGATTGACAGTCAGAAACACTAAATAGTGTAGATTTATGACTACGCCCATCTACTGGAAACTTAGCGTCTACTGGAAGGTATTTATCCCACTCTATCGCTTTTGTTTTTTCAAAAAGTTCTTCGAAAGTATATGCAGGAAACTGTGCAACAACGATTTTTACCCTGTCAGCACATCTTAACCATAAATTCGAACGAACTATCGCTCTTTTATCTCCAGAATAATATACTCTCCCATTTTCTACTTTTGTTTCATAACCTAACTCTTGTACTTCTTTAGCTACTATTGCTTCAATTCCCATTGGGGTTGTTGCTACTAAATTAAAATTCATTTCTTCCTCCTTAAAAAAGAGGCTCCAAAGAGCCCCTAGAACTAGTTGTTTTTCTTATCATAAGCCATATTCTGTATCTATCTTACTCAATCGAGACTAGTCTACTCTCGTAAAAATAGCTGTGATCATCTGTCTAAATATATACATATTTCCTATTCCTACATTCATTTCTGCGGAATAAGTGCTTCTACCAAAATTTGAATTGCTCACTCAAGGGGTTTACCGCGTTCCACTTCTTGTATTTCTACAAGAACTCCGTCACTGTGGCACTTTCAAGATATATAACCATATAGAAAACTACTTAGGTTATATTTTCTGCCGTCACCATATGGTGCCTAAACTTATTTTTTCGTTTAGCGTTGAACACTACAGGCATCTCAGCCTGTGTGAGTATGGACTTTCCTCAGCATTGCTGCCGCGATCACTCAAAGAAAACACTCATATTACTTTACACTAAAAAAACTATTTTGTAAACAATAATTTAAACTATTTTTCTAAAACAGAAATTTTACCTTCAGCAATTTCTTCTAATGCTTTACCTACTTCTTTATGTGAAGTATATTTTTCCAATTTTGCAGTTTCTGGATTAGCAAATAATTCTCTTGCTCTTTTACTTGCTAATGAAACTAACATATATTTTGAATTTACTTTTGATTTTAATACATCTAATTTTGGATATAACATCTTTTTCTCCTACATTTCTTCTAATTCTAATAATGCTCTTCTATATTTCATTTCAATACGTTCACGTTTTAAATGTTCACTAAGTATAATAGCTTTTATACGCTCTACCGCTTTATCTACTTCATCATTTTCGACTACATAATCATATAAATGCATCATGTTAATTTCTTTCTTAGCTTTAGCTACACGTGATTCTATTACATCATCAGTTTCTGTTCCACGACCTTTTAATCTATCTTTTAGGTCAGCAATACTTGGTGGTGCTAAAAATATAAACAGAGCATCGGGAATTTTGCTTTTTACTTGACCAGCACCTTGTACTTCGATTTCTAAAAATATATCTTTACCTTTATCCATCGTCTCCCTAACGTATTTAACGGGAGTTCCATAGTAATTGTCAACATATTTCGCATATTCTAATAATTCACCTTGCTGAATTAAATTTTCAAATTCTTCTTTTGTTTTGAAGAAATAATCAACCCCATCTACTTCACCAGGTCTCATACCTCTTGATGTCATTGAAATTGAATATTCGAAGTCAACATCATTACTTTCAAAAATTCTTTTTCTAACAGTACCTTTACCTACTCCTGAAGGTCCTGAAAGAACTATTAGTAATCCTTTCTCCATTTTTCGTATCCTTCTGTTATGTTTTATTATCTTTTTATGATACCATAAATCAAAAAAAATTTAAACTATAAACATGTATATTTAAGTTATAAATTAATTCATCATTATTTTTTCAAAATTCTTGATTTTTTGTCAATAAAAAAATCTATTTTATTAATTACTAAAATACATATCTTATTATCGCTAAAGATAATATTCCAACCACAACAATAACTAGTAAACTCTTTGAAATAATTGCACTTACTACTGTAGGTAGCGAGGATAGTAAATTTTGATAGTTAATTTGAGGAAATTCTCCAATTTTTTGTATAAATAAACTATCAAACCATAATGCTGACATTATAACAATTGGTACAAAACTAAGGTACTCTATTACCGCTTTGGATAGATTAAACTTTTTCAATAACACAAGGGGGAGTACTCTTGATAAAAAAGTTACTATTGTACATCCCAATATTGTTAAGAGAATATAGTTAGTTGATAACATTTTTTAACACCACTCCTATCGCACATCCTATTAAAGTAACTACTATAATCAATGCATTACTAGGAATAAAAATCATTCCAAAATATACTAAAAATAATACAACGACAATTACAATAAACTGGACCTTTCTCTTTATAGTAAAATCTGACATAACTTGCAAGTATAATAATCCTATAAACATTGCTACTAAAGCGAAATCTAAACCAAGCGATTTAGGGTCCTTAACTACTCCTCCTAATAACGCTCCTGCAACTGATGAAGCTACCCATGTAAAATAAGATATTAAGTTTGCTGCATTGAACCATTCATAAGACAGATTTCCATTTGTATAATTTTGCTTATTCATTCCTAAAGCAAAACTTTCGTCAGTTAAAAAAGTACCAATTACTATATTCTTAAACACACTATAACGTTTAAAAAACGGAGCTATTGCCATACTCATTAATATCATTCTTGAATTAATAAGGAATGTTGCTAGTACAATTGAAAGTATAGGAAAACCGCTAGATAGCATACTCACTGTTATAAATTGAGCTCCTCCTGCATATATAAATAATGACATCGCTCCTACAAAGAAGGGATTAAGTCCCACTGAGCTAGCTATAATACCAAATGCTAAACCTATACCTATATATCCAAATACAGTTGGTAATGTATCCTTTATACCAGTTTTCACATCCAATTTATCATTCATATATTCATCTTCCTTTTTTATTTAATTGTTATCATTCGTCAGAAGTTGTCCGATAAAAACTTTATCTATTTTTTGCTTAACGGTTTTCTGTCCAGTATAAGTCACTAATCCAGGTTTTGCACCCGTTATTTTTTTCACATTTTTTATCAATGTTCTATCTACATTTACATATTCTTCATTTTTAAACTTTGAATAGTATGCTGCTAACATTGATGCTACTTCTATAGTATCCTCTCCAGGATTATTATCGAAAATTACAACATGGCTCCCCGGAATATCTTTAGCATGGAACCATAGATAATCACGTCTTGCTAGTTTATTTGTTATAGCATCATTTTGAAGATTATTTTTTCCAACATAAATTGCAATTCCATTGTGATTAACAATAAAATAATTTCTCTTATTTTTTTTCTTATTAATTTTCACTTTTTCCTTTAGGATTCCATTTGCAATTAATTCCTCTTTAATTTCTGCAATATCAGTTTTATCTGCATTTTCAAGTTGAAATTTGATTGTTTCAAAATATTCGATATCTTTTTTTGCTATATCAATTTGTTCAATCAAATTCTCAATTGTTCTTTTATTCTTTTTATATAAATTAAAATATTTCTCTGAATTTTTTTCAATAGTTAAGTTTGGATCTAATTCTATCTCAATATCAGATAAATCTTCACTATAGAAATTCTGCAACGTTACTATTTCTGGTATCTCTCTTTTAAATAAATAAATATTAGAAATCAATAGCTGTCCTTTTAATTTATAGTCATCTCTACTATAAGCCTGCTCTAGTTCAGATGTTAATATTTCTATTTTTTTATTTAATCGATTAAGTTTAGCTTTAATAAAATTAAATAAGTTTCTATCAGTATTTTTATTGATTGATTCTTTGGCAATATCCATATAATAATAATCAAGTAATTGTGATAAAGATTCAAATTCTTTACTAAACTCTTTTACATTAAAGAAATAAAAGTCTTTTTTCCCGTTTTCTTCTATTAAGACTGGTTTATAATAACTATCAAAGTCTCTACAAAAACTTACGAATGAATCCTTCAATTCAGTACTTGATGTCTTCTTAAAATAATTATTTAATAAAGCAGATACTCCGTAAAAATTTTTCATTAAAAATCTTTTATCTTCATTTTCAAAATTAAAATTACTATATTCATCAAATTCAAATGGATTAATTTTTTCTATAGTTGGAGGTAAGGTATAAGCCATATTCGAGATAGTTGAACGTTTATATTCCAAGCTATAACTATTCTTTAATGATTCTAAAATAATATTCTCTTCATTAGTGAGAATTATATTAGAATGTTTCCCCATCAATTCCGTAATTAGATAATAATACTTTTCATAACCTAAATCATCAAAATTTTTTATTTTAAAAATAATTATACGATCATTATTTAATTGATTAATCTCTAGGATTATCCCACCAGTTAAATACTTCCTTAGCACTGAACAAAAATTTGAAGGTGTTGAAGGATTTTCATAACTATTATTTGTTAATTGTATTCTAGACGAACTTGGATTAGCAGAAACAAATAACTTCAAGTTTTTTCCTTTTCTTACCGAAAATATAAATTCATCTGTCGATAAATTATTTACTTTGTTTATTCGACCGTTCACTATACTTTCTTCAAGTTCTCTTACCATCTTTCTTACAAAAAAACCATCAAATGCCATTTTTATCCTCCTAAATTAAATTATATATATTAAAAAATTATACCACATATCTATATATGTGTATATGGAAATAGTAAGTTAACCTTATGGAAAAAGAAGAGATGATTTTTTGATCACCTCTTCTTTTTTTATTTATTTTCAAATCTTTTTGATACTAATATTCCCCAAACTAACAATCCAAGTAAAACAACCCAGAAAATTACTGTCCAAAGTGTTGAATGCGGAAAATCATGTGGTATTAATCCTAATTTTTCATGAGCAGCTGCTATAACGAATAACTTAATACCTACCCAACCTACGATTAAGAAAGCAGCTATTTCTAAACCAGGTTTAGTTTCCAAAACTTTGATAAAAATATTAGCAGCATAACGCATAATTATAACACCTATAAAACCACCAATAACCATAACTGAAAATTGCCCAAGGTTAATCCCTCCAATTGATGTTTCAGAAATGTGTGGTAACGTAATTGCAATTGCTACCGCCGCTAAAATTGAATCGATAGCAAATGCTATATCTGTCAATTCTACTTTAATAACAGTAGCCCAAAAACCACTTTGCTTTTTAGGTGCTTTTATTTCCTCAGGTGAATCTTTATGTTTTTGTTTTTCAAAAAATTCCTTTATATGCACACCTGCCATATATAGCAGGTATAATCCACCTAGTACCTGTATTTCCCAATATTGCGCTAATATTGTAATTAAGAAAATCGCAATAATTCTAAATATTAATGCTCCAGCAAGACCATACATTAATGCATGTTTTTGTTCTTTAGGAGGAAGGTGTCTAACCATAACTGCTAAAACAATAGCATTATCTGCTGATAATAACCCTTCTAATAGTATTAAACTTAGTAAAACTATCACATACTGAATTAAAATCTGTGTATCCATTAAAATCTCCTTCTATCCGAATATTTTTTTTATAAATCTAACTATATAAATAACTATTACTAAACCAATAATGTTTAATACTACAGGTAAAAAAGTAGTAAGATTAAATGTAATATATTGATTTAAATTATTAAACGATTTAGCAAAAATTGTAAGAACGCTATTATCTATTCTTTCACTTACAAAATTAACTCGTGCTTTAATCATATTAGCAATTACTTCTCCACCAAGGAAAAATAAAAGTGAAATTGAAATAGCTAAATTTGTATTATTAAATAAAGTTAATGATAGTAAGAATACAATGTTTGCAAATAGTAGCAATACTAGTACCATCGTTGCATATGCACCTGCAGTATTTACATTCATCATTATCAATTTTAACTCTGTAAATAAACTATTCTTACGAACAAATAATGTAGCTAATAAACTATTTACTATTATGACATAGTAAATTAGAAAATAAATTAAACTAGCTAAGATAGCAGAAAAATCACGTATACTTTTCTTTTTATGTATTTCAAGAAAAACATTCACCTTTGAAATATAGTCTTCTCTATAAGATAAAATATAATTAATTCCCATAATAAATAGAATTAACATTAAATCTATCTTAAATACAATATTAAAAATTACATTCACTTCAGACATATCAAAAAAAGTTGAAAAAGTACTTAATTTATATGCAAATCCTAAATTTAGTAAAATTAAAATTATAGCAAATAAATAATTAAATTTTCTTCTAAATAACTTACCAAATTCAATACTAAACAACATTATAGATCAGCCTCGCCCTCATATAATTTAATTTTCTCACCTAAATTACGAATTTGATATACTTCAATATTATTCTTCAATAAACTATATACCACTTCTTCAAGTACTTCTTCTCTTACTACTATTTCATTTTCATGGTAAATCGTATATTGATACCCAGATAAGACTAATTCTAGATTTTCATTGCTAGAAATATTTATTGCAGTTAATTGTTTTAATATTAGCAAGTCCTCAAGATTTCCATAATAAGATTTAATGCCATCTGTAATAACAAGAACCTTATCTGCGATACTATTATATCTATTCAGCATTGTATCTAAAATAATAACATTAGCATTATTAGATTTATCCAAAATAAAATCACTTATAACTTCCATATCTTCTATAGTTAAATCTTTATCAGTATTATCAATTATTAGTACATTTTGATCGACTAATATTGAAAATAATATATGAAACTTACTAATTTCATTTGGTAATAAGTCTCTATATTTAGAACCTGGTTTAAGATTTAAAAACTCTAAATCTTCAGTTAAATTGTCAACTGATGCTTTTATATTAAATAAATCTAGTGCTACCTTTAAATTTTTTAACAATGTTAAGTCATTATAAAATCCAAAATCTTTAGTAAATAAAAGTTGTTGTTTACTTACGTCTTCATTGTCAAAAAGTATTTCACCTTTAAACTTTGTTCTTTTTCTAAAAGAATCTTTTAGCAGTTCTAAATTTTCCGTTTTATTATTAATAATTGTTAAAATTTCACCTGTTTCGACCTTAAAATCAAGTTCTAATATAGTATCTTTTTTTATTTTCTTTGCATATTCTCTAAATTCTAAAACCATTACTTCTCCTATATAAAAATAACAAAATGATATCACCTTATTTTTATTTCTGAATTTCTTCTTATTACAATAAGACTACATCTTATTATAATACCATTGCTTTATCGTATTGTCAAAAACAATAGTCAAAAAATTAAAAGATGATAGCAGATTAATCTCCTATCATCCTTTACTAAATTATTTATTTTCTTTTACGAAGAAAGTTAAAACAATACCTAACACAAATCCTATTAATGCAAAGTTTAACCATGCAAAATCTGCAGGCACTGGTAAAAACTTAACTTTTGATAATAAATTATCCACAGCTGGTACTGCAAGTTTGAAAGTTGAAGTTATTGTTGCATATAAACTAAATACCCCTGTAAATAGTACAGTAGTTACATAAACAACTCTCTTTCCACCAAAGAAGTTATTCAAGAATCCTAGTAGAATTAATACCATTGTTAATGGATATAATAAAACTAACACTGGCACCGCACCTTGGATAATTGCAGCTAAACCGTAGTTACCTACTGCAAATGAGAATAAAGTTAATACAATTGCATAAGTTTTATAACTGATTTTATCATATAATCTTACAAAGAATGAAGAACATGCTGTTACTAATCCAACACTTGTTGTTAAACAAGCTAAGAATACAATAACAAATAGTAATAACTTACCAACATTACCAAAGTAATATGTTGTTGCTCCAGTTAATACCCCAGCTCCAGTTTTTTGTAATCCTAAAACCGAAACAGATGTAGCTCCAATATTTGAAATGAATACATATACTAGTGCTAGTAAAACTGCCGCTATAACAGCTGATTTTGCAGTATTATTAAATACTTCTTGTTTAGTTTTAGCTCCATAAAGTTTAACAGAGTTAATTACGATTATACCGAATACTAATGATGCTAGTGCATCCATTGTGTTGTATCCTTCCATTAAACCATTTGTAAATGCTAATGAAGTAGTAGCATATGCTTTAGTAGCTTCTTGAGCAGAACCCATAGGTTTAGCTAAAGATGCGATAATTAAAACAACCATTGAAAGTAGTAAAACTGGTGTGATTACTGTACCAATTCTATCTACTAATTTATTAGGGCTAATCGCTAACCATAATGTTAACCCCATAAAGAACGCTAAGAAAATTGCTTGAGCTATTGTAGTATTTTCTGGTGCTACAAAGCTTGATAATCCTAATTCATAAGTAGTTGTACCTGTTCTTGGGATTGCAAAGAAAGGTCCGATTGTTAAGTATAATAAAGTCGTAAATGCTATACCGAATCCTTTTCCTGCTCTACTAGATAAATCTAACAGGTCCTCAGCTCCTGAATACCCCATTACAATAACTCCTAGAAGTGGTAATCCTACTCCCATAATAATAAATCCAACCATCGCTGTAGATAAGTTTGTTCCAGCGTTTTGTCCTAAAAATGCTGGGAAAATTAAATTACCAGCACCAAAGAACAGTGCGAATAACATAAGTCCGATTGAAATATATGGATTTTTCTTTAAAAATTTCAACATCTCATCTCCTCCAAATTTTTTCAATTAATTTTTAATATGTTATATACAATAATATATTTCTAGACATTTGTCAATATATTTTTAAAAAATATCTGCTTTTTTATTTAACAAATGTTTTAAATTTTCTGACAATTTTATTTTATAGTGTCTAAAGTTTTGCGTTTTCATCGTAAATTTATCGTTTTTGTAAACATTTTCTTATGAAATTTAGTATATATAAAAAACTTATAATATTAAATAATAAAAAGATTTGATAATTGAAAATACTTATCAAATCTTTTTATAGAAAATTTTATTTTTTTATTTCTTCTTTATAATCACAGTGATCACAATGGACACCTTTTTTACCCTCAAATAAGATGTTATCACATTTCGGGCAGTTTCTATTTATTGGTTTATCCCATGAAACGAAATCACAAGTCGGGAATCCTTCACAACCATAGAAAAGCTTTCCTTTTTTAGATTTCTTTTCTAATATATCATGTTTCTTACATTTCGGACATTTTACCCCTACTTTTTTCTGAATTGTATTTGTATATCTACAATCAGGGAAATTAGAGCAAGCTATAAATTTACCAAATTTTCCTAGTTTAAATACTAGTGGAGATGAACATTCTGGACAAGATTCCCCAGTAAATTCTTGTTTAATTTCAACTTTTTCCATTTCTGATTCTGCTTTTTCTACATCTTTTCTAAAACCACTGTAGAAATTATAAATTGTTTTTTCCCATCCAACTTTACCTTCTGCAATATCATCTAGCTGACTTTCAAGATTTGCAGTGAATTTTGTATTAATAATATCAGGGAAATACTGTTCAGTAATTTTGCTTACTAATATTCCTAATTCTGTTGGAGTAAACACCTTATTTTGCAACTTAGCATAATATCTTTTTTGTAGAGTATCCACTATTGTTGCATAAGTTGACGGACGACCTACACCTAATTCTTCAAGTTCAGCAATTAATTTTGCTTCAGAATATCTTGCTGGTGGCTGTGTGAAGTGTTGCTCTTCTTTTATATCTTTAATTTTCGCATCTTCACCAACTTCAAACTCTGGAGCAAGTTTTACTTTTTCTTTTTCTTTTAACACTGCTAAAAAACCATTAAATAAAAGATTAGAATGTGCCCCACGATACACAACTTCATTGTTTTCAAAAGTAGTTGTACTAGTCTCATAAACTGCAGTACTCATACGACTCGCAAGGAATCTTTCCCAGATTAATTTATATAACTTATATTGATCATTTGATAGATATTCCTTAATTGAATCTGGTGTGAAATTAACATTCGTTGGTCTAATACCCTCATGCGCATCTTGAACATTTTTACTAGACTTTCTAGATTTTATTGATGTTTCTAAATACTCTTTACCAAAATTATTAAGTATATAATCACTAGCCATTTTTACCGCTTCATCAGAAACCCTTGTAGAATCTGTTCTCATATAAGTTATTAACCCGGTAACACCACCTAATTTTTTAAGATTTATTCCTTCGTACAGCTCTTGAGCTACACTCATTGTTTTACGAGTTTTAAAATTAATCTTTCTTGAAGCATCTTGTTGCATAGTAGAAGTAATATAAACATTTGGCGCATTTCTATTTTTCTTAGTTTTCGCTACATCTATTACTTTAAATGTATCACCTTTTATTGCTTTTCTTATTTTGTCTACATCTTTTTTGCTTTCAAGCTTGATCTTTTCACCTTTATATGAATAAAAATTAGCTGTTAAAACTTTTCTATTTTTTATAAAGTCTATAGGCATTGACCAATATTCTTGAGGTACAAATTTTTGTATCTCCTCTTCCCTATCAACAATTAGTTTTAATGCAGCATTTTGCACTCGACCAGCCGATAGTTTTGGTTTAACTTTTTTCCATAAAACAGGTGAAATATTATACCCTACAAGACGATCAAGAATTCTTCTTGCCTGTTGTGATTGAACTAGATCCGTATTAATTTTTCTTGGATGTTTAATTGCATCCTTTACCGCATCTTTGGTTATTTCATTAAATACTATTCTATTATCAGAATCATTATCTAAACCTAATATATGAGCAATATGCCATGCTATTGCCTCTCCTTCTCTATCTGGGTCGGATGCTAGGAAAACTTTTTTTCCTTTAGCCTCTTTTTTTAGAGACTTGATTACATCACCTTTTCCTCTTATAGAAATATAATCAACATCTACACTCCCATTATCTAGTACTTCTACTCCCATTCTACTTTTAGGTAAGTCTCTTACATGACCTTTTGAAGATATTACTCTGTATTTTTTCCCTAGATATTTCTCAATAGTTTTTGCCTTTGAAGGAGATTCGACTATTACTAAATTTTCTGCCATTTTCTTCTCTCCGTAGTTTTTTAATAAGTAGTATCTTAAAACATTTTTATTAACTTGTCAACTTTTTTCAATGAAAATTAATCTATTTTTGTTAAGATTAACGGTTCTTGATTTTCACGAACTACAATTGTATGTTCATATTGAGCGATATATGAACCGTCATTTGCGACTAATTCCCATTCGTCTCTATCTGAATTACCTACAGTTTTTGCTTTTGTTGATACGAAAGGTTCTACAGCTAAACACATACCATCTTTTAGAATAATATTATCCCAAGGATCAAAATAGTTGAATACATGTTGTGGTTCTTGATGTAATGATGTTCCAATTCCATGCCCAGTTAAGTTTTCAATTACTTCTAACTTATGCTCTTTTATTTTTTTATGTATATTTTTTCCTATTTGGTTAATTTTTCTTCCTGCAACAGCATGTTTAATACCTTCATAAAATGCTTCTTTAGCAACTTCACATACTTTTTCTTTCATCGGATCATCAACTTTACCAACAACAAAAGAAATACCGGTATCTGCATAATATCCATCTTTGCATCCTGATACATCAATATTAAGAAGATCTCCATCTTTTAAAATTTTAGTACTAGATGGGATACCATGTGCAGCTTGATAATTTAATGAAATACATGTATAACCCGGAAAATCGTACTCTGTTATTGGAGCAGATTTTGCACCGTATTTTTCAAATAATTCTTTTGCAATATTATCTAGTTCTTTTGTTGAAACACCAGGCACTGCTTTTTTTACCATTTCATCACGAATAGTAGCACAGATAAAACCTATTTCTTTCATTTTTTGTAATTGTTCTTCAGTTTTTATAATCATTTTTATTCTCCTTGCTATTTAATCAGTTGATATAAGTTTTCTATTGAATACGTTGGTTTTTTCTCTTTTTCTTTCAATTCTTCGAAGCTTGTCACACCTGTTTGAACATGAATTGTATCTATTTCACTATTTATACCTGACATAATATCTGTTTCGTAATTATCACCTACCATTACTATTTCATCTTTTCTATAATTAAATAATTTAATAGCAGATTCCATAATAATATTACTAGGCTTACCAATAATTGTAGCAGTCGTAGAAGTTGCATATTCCAAGTATTTGATTTGTCCTCCATTACTCGGAACGAAACCATGTGCAGTAGGTAATAATGTGTCTGGATTAGTACCAACAAGTTCTGCCCCATTTAGAATAGCTTTAGTAGCAATAGCTAATTTTTCATATGTAAGTTTTCTATCTAGACCTACTACTACTGCTTCAACATCTTCTTCAGTATCTTTTTGACTAAATGAACTAAGTGTATTCTTTACCCCAGCTTCTCCTATTACATATAAGTTTTTATAACCTTTAGATTCAAGATAAATTTTAGTAGCATCACTTGAAGTAAATACATGTTCTTCTGATGTCTTTATATCGAATTTCTTTAGATGCTCAGCTACATCTTTTGGTTCTTTCGTTGAATTATTTGTTAAAAATAAATAATCAATATTCTTATCGTTTAAATACTCAACAAATTCTTTAGCATACCTGATTTTTTTTTCTCCATTATATATAGTACCATCTAAGTCTATCAGGTATAATTTATAATCTTTTATAGTCATGCTGTTACCCCATAAGTTTCTATTAACATAACGGTAAAATCATCAAATTAAATTGATCTTCATCTTTATATATTAATCCACTAATATATATCAATAGTACATATACTGTATTAATATCATAATTTTGACTCATTTTAACACATATTATGTTACTCTTTATATTTTACACCGTTTATAAAAAAAATAAAAGCACTAATTAGGTTTTCCTATTTAATGCTTTAAATAAAATCGTTAAATATACTATCTAAAAAGATTAACCATGAGTTCATTTCAGACAATTGTTTTTTCTCATGATACCAAACTATCATAATAAGAGATTGTAAAGTTATATACCATTTTAATCTATTTCTATATTTTAATGTAGGTTCTTGCCCATATATTTCTAACCATTCATTCCAATCACTTTGTGGAATATATCTGTACAGAACAAATGAAATATCGATCGCTGGATCACAAAGTATAGAATGTTCCCAATCTACTAAAAATAACTTACCTTGGTCAGACAATAACCAATTATCTTTATGTAAATCTGTATGACAAGGAGTGTACTCCACATCATCTCCAGGAATAGAATTTTCCAAATAATTAAGTGCACTAACTATATTACTGTTTTTACGAAGTTCATCTGTAATTATAGATTTCAAATTATATAAAGAACTAGAAGCGGTTTCTTCACTATACCCTTGTGCTTTCATAATTCTTTTTAATTTTGTAGATTTATGAACTTTCTTTAATATTTTGGGAATACGCTTATCAGTCATGTCTTCTGTATTTAATGTTCTACCATTTTCAAAATCTTGAGCAATCAATACATCTCCATTACTTATTCGCTTCGTCCATCTTAGTCTTGGGACAATTCCCTCTGCTGAAAGAGTTGCAATCATAGGAGTAGTATTTTTTTTAATAAAGTAACGTTGATTATCTCGCGAACAAAAATAGTCTTCTTGATATGTATCATCTAAAGTCCAACCCATTTGATAATATTCTTTAGACATTTTTCTACTACTCCTTTCTTTAATCTCTTTTGTACTTTTATAAATTATAATGCACTTTATATTTTACATTCTTTACTTATTTTTTTCAAGATGCTATTTTTTATTAAAATTAAAAATCTCAAAGATATTCTAATTTTAATAATAAAAAACAATAAGAATATCTTTGAGATTTAGTTTTTTATGTTGATTTTAGTTTCAACAATATTATATTGAATAAATATTTTTATAAAATTTTTACTCGCAGCAAAGTTTATAAATTCCTTCTGCATAAATTGCAGTTGCTAATAATAAATCTTCAATTTCTAAAAATTCATTTGCTTGGTGCATTGTATCTTGTTTACCTGGGAAAAGAAGTCCAAATGCTACACCTTTTTTCAAGCATCTAGCATATGTTCCACCACCAAGAACGAATGCATCATTTTTAGTATCTCCTGTATACTTTCTATATACATCCATAAGAGTAGTAACTAACTCATCATCTTTCGGTACATAGTGTGCTTCTTTTGTACTAGTAACTTCGATATTAATATTATCTACTTTTACTTCATCTAATTTTTCTACTAAGTTAAACTTCATTGGATGACGACAATCAGTTGATACTACAGCAATTTTTTCTGCTAAATCATATTTTAGAATACCATAATTATATGTAGCTGCTCCCATTTCATCATCAGAATAATTAATTCCTAATTTTTCTCCAAATGGATCGTTAGCAAGTTTTTCTACTATATAATCAACAAAGTTTTTACCATTAGCATCTAATCCTAATGTACTTAAAAATTCTGCTAATTTTGTAGCTCCATTAATACCAAATTGTGGTGTTGATCCATGTGCTGCTTTACCTTTTAGAGTTAGTTTAATTGTATCTCCTACTGCTACTTCTCCTTCAAGGTTTTCTTTGGTTAAGAATTTTTCAAATTTTTCTTTAATATCAGCAACTTCTCCAACTAATTCAGCTTCTGAACTCGCAATAACCATATTAAGAACTTGACCACCATTGAATTTAACAAGTTTATAGTTATAAGTTCCTTCTTCATCAGTAAAGATTAATTTGTGATCAAAAGTAACACGAGCTTTTTCAGCATATACTAGAGGGAACATAGCATCTGGTGTAAATCCTGTTGCAGGTTGTTCTTCATGCTCAAAGTACGATTTAACACATCTAAATCCTGTTTCTTCATCACTTCCTATAATTAAACGAACTCGTTTATTCCATTTTACTCCTAGTTTATCTAAAAGTTTAACAGCATAGTATGCAGCCATTGTAGGACCTTTATCATCTAATGAACCACGAGCATAAATTTTTCCATCTCTCACTTCTGGTTTAAATGGGTGGCTAATCCAATCAGCCTCTACAACTGGAACAACATCTACATGTCCAAGAATACCAAATAATTCTTCACCTTCACCTACTTCAATGTGACCAGCTTTATTTTCAACTAACTTAGTTTTATATCCATCACGTTCACCAAATGATAGAATTAAATCTAAAGCTTCTCTAGGTCCACTACCAAAAGGTGTTTCTTCAGTTATATCAGTTCCTAAAATTGAACGAACACTAAGTAATTCGAATAAATCTTTTAGTAGATCCTCCTTATGATTTTGAACTTCTTGTTTAAAATTGATATTCATAATATATCCCTCCATTATTTATTTAATTTTTTTAGTTCCTCTTCTGTTAAATACCTATATTCCCCTAATTTTAGATTTTCATCTAATATCAAAGAACCTATAGATAGCCTTTTTAAATATGTTACTGTAGTTGCTAGGGATTTCATCATTCTTTTAACTTGATGAAATTTTCCTTCAGTTATAAAAATATATGCTCGACTTCTTTCTTTAGAAGATTCAAGTATCTCCAAACGTGCACTTTTACACTTATATCCTCCATCAATAGTAAGCCCATCTTTAATCAATTTTATATGCTCTTCTTTTAATTCTCCAGATACCTCAACATAGTATTTTTTTTCTACATCTTTTTTAGGAGAAATAAGTTTATGGGCAAGTTCCCCATCATTTGTCAGTAACATTAATCCTTCAGTATCCTTATCTAGTCTACCAACAGGAAATACTTTATTTATGCGATCTTTTTCTTCTAGAATATCAACTACTGTTTTTTCAATCGCATCTTCTGTAGCTGATACGACATTTTTAGGTTTATTCATCATTATATAACTATATTTTTGATAAATTAACCTTTCACCATTTACCATAATCTGATCATTGATTTCATCAACCTTATAATCAGGAGATTTTACTAAATTATCGTTAATTAATATTCCCTTTTTTATAATTTTTTTCGCTTCTGCCCTACTTAGAGTTGTTGTTGTACTAATAAATTTATCTAGTCTCACTATCCTTTTCTCCTTAGATTTCTTATTGATGCTAAGGTAATTGCTTTACCAAATAAATATTTATCGAATTTCATCCTAGTGATACTAAAGAAGTAGATTGCCGCACCTATAACAGCACATATCATAATTAATATAATACTAGATACCTTCGATTCAATGACGAAATTCGAAACTATAGACTCATAAACCGCAGCAACTGCGATAAACATAATAAAACAACTGCTTAAAAGAATAATTAATTTCGATAAAAATTCTAAAACTTTTAGTCTAACTATACTATTTATAATTACTAAGTTAATAATAATCATAACTATATAAGTCATAATAGAAGACAAAATTACACCGTTCGTTTCATAATTAACTACAAGTGGAGTAATTGACACGTATTTAACTACTAATCCTACCGCAATAGTTATTAAATTTATCAATTGTTTATTTATAGCTTGCATTATTATACTAGTTAAACTATAAAAAGAATACAATATAGCAAGAGGTAAATAAAATCTAAGTAAATCAGCATTTATAAGACTTCTACTATAAAAAGTAGAATATAGTGGATCGGCAAGTACATACATTCCTACCAATGCCGGAAACACCATCATCATAAGAGCTAAAATTACTTTGTTAATCTGAGTACTAACACTCGATTTATCACCTTGAGCAAATAATCGCGTAATTGAAGGTAAAAAAGTACTAGAAAATGCCGGAGCAATCGCTACAGCTATCATTACTACTTTATTAACAAGTTGCAATGCAGAGAACCTTCCATCTACAATATCAGCCTTACCTATTTTCGTCATACCATGAATAAAATTATGTTGATCAATTATATTTAAAATTGGAAATAATCCGACAATGAATATAAATGGAATTGAAACAGATAAAAATTCTTTTACTAATTCACTAGTAGAAACCTCCATATGATTACTATCTTTTGGAATATTGAAGTCTAAACTCTTTCTATATTTAGTATAAAAAAAGGATAACGTAATTAAAGAAAACACAGCTCCTACTGCTGCTGCAAAAGTTGCACTAACATTCCCTTCAACTACTCCATATCCTAGAACTCTCATAATAAAATATGTTGCACCTAACATAAAAGCAATTCGAGCTACTTGTTCAACAAATTGGCTTAGTGCAGAAGGTAACATAATCTCATGTCCTTGAAATAGTCCACGAATTCCCGCTGAAATTAACACAAGAGGAATACCGAAGCTCAAACTTTTAAGCACTAATGCTCCTTCTTGAGGAGTGAATTTTTGTTGATTACTTATTAATATTTGTTCTGAAATAAGCCCAGAACCAAAAAATAAAATACAGAAACCAACTATTCCCATTATCACAAGAAGCCAAGAACCTAATTTATAAATTTTCCTACTTATACTATATGCTCCTAATGCATTATATTTTGCAACTAACTTTGCTATTGCTAAAGGAATTCCTGCGGCAGAAACCTCAAGTATAGTTGCATAATAACTATATCCATAGTTGAACAGAGCCATCTGCTCTTCTCCACCAATAATTTGATAGAACGGAATCAGATATACAGCTCCTAACACTTTTGTCAAAATTAAACTTATGCTAAGTATAGCAGTCCCTTTAAACAAGGAATCTTTTTTCAAAATTTTCACATCCAAACTTAATATTTAATTGTAATTTTAATTATTTTATAAGTATAAATATTGATAGCAAAATACTAAAGCACTAACTAAACTATATGCTGCTACCAATGTCAATACCTTATCCATACGTCTTTTTTTTATTTTTCTATTTGCTACTAACATTATGTATGAACCTAATAGTAGTACAAATGTAATAATAAAAACTATAACAGATAAAAATATCGCCATACTATCATCCTTTCTTTTTTATATAACCTTATTTTATCATGATTTATAAAAATTTTAAACACACTTTATATAGATAATTAAAAAAACTCAATATAACTGAGCTTTTGATTTACATATTTTTAATTATGTTAGATTTTATAACATACACTTTATTTTATACATTTTTTTTGTTATTATAATAAATAGATATAAAATATTTATTTCACAAAATCTGATTAGAGAGGTACTATTATGGGGTTTAAAGAATTACAAAAAAATCTTCCCGTTTTTTCTATAAGTGTAGTAACAAAAATCACCCAACTTACTGCAAGGCAAATACGATACTATGAAGAAAAAAAACTCTTCACTCCAAAACGTACTGAAGGGAACACCCGACTTTTTTCATTCAATGACATCGATAAATTATTAACTATTAAAGATCTACTTACAAAAGGCTTCAGCTTAAAAGCAATCGATGAAATTATAAATGAGAAAAATGTCTCTGCTGAAACAACACAAATTAGGCAAATTATCCATAATGATATATTTGCTGGGCCAAGCGGATTACCAAGGGAACGCTCAATTGGACGTGGTGACTTATCAAGATTTTATAACAAGAAAAATAATAAATTTTAATGTTAGATTTTTTTACAATATATTTATTCAAATAACAAGGAGACGACATGGCTAAAACTATTACTAGAGAAGAAATTATTAAAAGAATTGAAGAAGAAAATGTTAAATACATTCGATTACAATTTACCGATATCACTGGAACTATAAAAAACGTAGAAGTACCCGTTAGTCAAATTGAAAAAGTATTAGATAACAAAATGATGTTTGACGGTTCATCAATTGAAGGTTTCGTTCGTATCGAAGAGAGTGATATGTACTTATACCCTGACTTAAATACATTCTTAGTATTTTCATGGGATAGTGAATATGGAAAAGTTGCTCGTTTTATCTGTGATGTATACACAGTTGATGGTAAACCATTTTCCGGAGATCCACGTGGTAATTTAAAACGTACTCTTGAAAGAATGAAAAAACTAGGATTCGATACTTTAAATCTTGGTCCTGAACCAGAATTCTTCTTATTCAGACTAAAAGAAAATGGTGAACCAAGTTTAGAATTAAATGATAATGGTGGTTATTTCGATCTTGCTCCTGTTGATTTAGGAGAAAATGTTCGTCGTGATATCGTTCTTGAGTTAGAACGTCTTGGATTTGACATTGAAGCAAGTCACCATGAAGTTGCACCTGGACAGCATGAAATCGACTTTAAATATGACGATGTAATTTCAGCTTGTGATAACATTCAAACTTTCAAATTAATCGTAAAAACCATTGCTAGAAAACATGGCCTACATGCTACATTTATGCCAAAACCAATTTTTGGTATTAACGGATCTGGTATGCACTGTAACGTGTCTATGTTCTGTAATGGTGAAAACAGCTTTTATGATGAAAACAGTGAAAATGGTTTAAGTGAAGTAGCATCACACTTCATCGCAGGAATTCTTAAACACGCTCGTAGTTTCACAGCTGTATGTAATCCAACTGTAAACTCATATAAGCGTTTAGTACCTGGTTATGAAGCTCCTTGCTATGTTGCATGGTCAACTTCAAACCGTTCACCTCTAGTTCGTATCCCTGCTGCACGTGGTAAATCTACACGTGTAGAAGTTAGATCAGTAGATCCTGCTGCAAATCCATACTTAGCAATGTCAACTATCTTAGCAGCAGGTTTAGACGGAATTGAAAATAAACTAGTTCCAGCACCTGAAGTTAGAAGTAATATTTATGTTATGACTCGTGAAGAAAGGATTGCTAATGGTATTGATGAATTACCATCAACATTATACACAGCTCTTAAAGAACTATCTTCATCTTCTATTATGAAAGAAGCTCTCGGGGACCATATCTTCTATAACTTTATCGAAGCAAAATCAATCGAATGGGATTCATTTAGAACTCAAGTTACAGATTGGGAAATTGATCAATATTTAAAAAATTATTAATTAAATGAAAAGAAGGAATAGCTTATAACAAGCTATTCCTTCTTTTGTATTTTATAAAAAAGCTACAGAATAATAATTCCGTAGCTTTTTTTATTAGTATTTAGATAGTAATTCTACTAACGCTTCTTTTGGTTGATATCCAGTTTTTTCTTCTAATACTTCACCATTTTTCATAATTAGTAGAGTTGGAATTGACATAATTCCATATTCTCCAGCTGCTTCTTGATTTTCATCAACATTAACTTTGTAAAATTCAATGTTAGTTAATTCGTTAGAAACTTCCTCTAATACTGGTGCTAACATTTTACATGGACCACACCATGGTGCCCAAAAATCAAATACTTTTACGCTATCAGTTTTTGATAGCTCAAAAAATTCTTTATCTGTAATTTCTCTCATTGTTTCTGTCTCCTTTATTACTTATGTTTTTATTTTATAATATCATTAGAAAATATTCAAATTATCTGTTTTATCTATAAATTTTACATCATTGGCATTTGAGGTTGCATAGGTTCATCTTTTGATACATCTGCTACTACTGCCTCTGTTGATAAGAATAAACTTGATACACTCGCTGCATTTTGCAAGGCAGAACGAGTTACTTTAGTCGGATCTACAATACCAGCTTTAATCATATCAACCCATTCTTCAGTAGCAGCATTAAATCCATATCCTACTTCAACTTCTTTCAGTTTAGCAACGATAACGCTACTCTCTAATCCTGCATTTTCTGCAATTTGACGAACTGGAGCTTCAAGAGCTTTTTTAATTATGTTAATACCTGTTTGTTCATCACCAGTTGCTTCTAGTTTTTCAACTTCAGAAATAACTTGAACAAGTGCAGTTCCACCACCAGGAACTATACCTTCTTCTACTGCGGCACGTGTTGAATTTAACGCATCTTCAATTCGAAGTTTTCTTTCTTTTAATTCAGTTTCAGTGGCAGCACCAACTTTAATAACTGCAACCCCACCTGAAAGTTTCGCAAGTCTTTCTTGTAGTTTTTCACGATCAAATTCAGAACTTGATTCTGCATATAATGCTTTTATTTGTTGAGTTCTACTTTCAATTTTTTCTTTATCACCTTTACCACCAACAATAACTGTATTGTCTTTAGTAACATTAACCTTAGCTGCTTTACCTAGCATTGTAATATTAGCATCTTTTAGCTCAAGACCTAAATCGTCAGTAATTAATGTTCCACCCGTTAAAATAGCAATATCTTCTAAAATTGCTTTTCTTCTTTCACCAAATCCTGGAGCTTTTACAGCTACAACATTAAACGTACCACGAAGTTTGTTTACAACAAGTGTAGCAACAGCTTCTTGCTCGATATCATCTGCAATAATTAATAGTGGTTTAGCAGCAGCAACTACTTCTTCAAGTACTGGTAAAATTTCTTGAACCGCACTAATTTTCTTATCCGTTACAAGAACATAAGGATTATCTAAGTCAGCAATCATTTTCTCAGTATCACTAACCATATAAGGAGATAAATATCCTCTGTCAAATTGCATCCCCTCTACCACTTCTAAAGTTGTTTCTAGACCTTGAGATTCTTCGATAGTAATAACACCATCATTACCTACTTTATCCATAGCTTCTGAAATAAATTTCCCTATTTCTTCATCAGCCGCTGAAATAGCTCCTACTTGTGCAATTTTATCCTTAGAATCCACAGTTACACTGATTTCACGAAGACGTTCAACTGCTACTTTCACAGCTCTTTCCATACCTTTTCTAATTCCAATTGGATTAGCTCCACTTGTAACATTTTTTAGACCTTCCGTTATCATTGCTTGAGCTAAAATAGTAGCTGTCGTAGTTCCATCACCTGCTATTTCATTTGTTTTATTTGCTACTTCTGCTACTAATTTTGCCCCCATATTTTCATATGGATCATCTAATTCTATTTCCTTGGCAATAGATACTCCATCATTAGTAATTAACGGAGAGCCAAATTTTCTATCTAATACGACATTTCTTCCTTTAGGTCCTAATGTTATTTTTACAGCATTTGCTAGTTTATCTACACCAACCTTCATCGATTGACGAGCATCTTCTGAAAATTTTAATTCTTTTACCATGTTTCCTCCTATTCTTCAATAACCGCAAGAACTTCTTCTTCATTAACTAAAAAGTATTCTTCATTTTTGAAACTTACCTTTTTATAATTATCTGAAAAGACTACTTTACTTCCAGCAGTTAATTCACCATCATTATCTTTTGATAATAAACAACTTTCTCCTAAAGCGACTACTACCGCGATATTTGAAGTTTCTTCTTTAGAAGCTAATACTATTCCACTAGTAGTTGCTTTTTCTTCTTCTACTTTTTTTAATAATACATTGTCAAATAATGGTTTAATCATATTAATAACCTCTTTTTATTTTTATTCTTACTTTACATTATACACTGAAATATATAATAAAACAAAAGTCAAAAAAAGTCAAATTATAAGTTTTTATATTATATAATAATTAATTTATTCTATACATTTAAAAATAAATATTTGACAAAATTGTTTATAACAATAAACATATTTTCTAAAGAACTAAAACGATAACAAAGCCTTTTCCATCATTTTTTCTATTCATATTATTTTTATATTTTAGCAATATATGTTATAATACTAATTGTATAATGTTAAAATAGTAATTATACGGGAAAAATTCAAAATTAAAATATTATTAGGAGGAAAATATATGAAATATGTAGTTGTTGGAACATCTCACTTCGGTTACGAAGCTGTTCAAACTATTTTAAAAAACGAGCCTAATGCTGAAATTCACCTATATGAAAGAGGCGCTGGTGCTTCATTTATGGGTTGAGGTAGCCAATCTTATTTAGATGGGACATCTAAAGCGTTATCTGAACTACACTTTGCGACAGAAGAATCTTACCGTTCTCAAGGTATTAACATCCACTGTAATAGTGATGTTGTAGGATTAAATTCAAAAGAAAAATATGTTGTTGTTAAAACACCAGCTGGTGAAGAAAAACAAAGTTACGATAAATTATTATTAAGTCCTGGTGGAGCTGCAATTAAACCTCCATTCGAAGGAATTGAATTAGAAAATATCCACACTTTCCGTGGGCCAGAAGACACTCAAGCTGTGTACGATTGTATGCAAAATAGTAAAAAAGCAGTTGTAGTTGGTGGTGGATACATCGGTCTTGAAGTTGCAGAATCTTATGCAAAACACGGTATTGATGTAACAATCGTTGACTTCGCTCCAAGAATCTTAAATACATACTTAGACCAAGAATTAACTGACATCCTTACTGAAGAAGGTGCTAAGCACAACCTTAAAGTTCGCGGTGGAGAAAAAGTTCTTTCATTCAAAGGTGAAAACGGAAAGGTTACATCTGTAGTAACTGATCAAGGTGAATACGAAGCTGATACAGTTATCGTTTCTGTTGGTGTTCGCCCAGATGCATCTTGGCTAAATGGAGAATTAGAAATGACAGAACGTGGTTTTGTTGTTACTAACGAATACTTAGAAACATCTGCTGAAGATGTATACGCTGGAGGCGACTCTACTCTTCTTCCATACGCTCCAACACGTGGAGAATTACCAATAGCTCTTGCTACTTTAGCTCGCCGTCAAGGTGTAGTTGCTGCATTAAATGCTATGGGTACAAAAACTAAAATGCCTGCAGTAAACGGTACTTCTGCATTATCATTCTTTGATTACAAATTTGTAAGTACTGGATTATCTCAAAACGGAGTTAGCTTATACGATGGTAAGGTAGCTTCTAAATATGTAGAAGAAAGAATTTATCCTGATTTCATGAGAAAAGAAAACAACTTAGTTCACATGAAAATCTACTACGATGAAGATACACACAGAGTTCTTGGAGCTCAATTCATGTCTAAACATGACGTATCTAGTGCTATCGCAGCTTTATCTATAGCTATCGCATCAGACTGGACATTAGAACAATTAGCACTTGCTGATATATTCTTCCAACCAGAATTTGACCGTCCATGGCACTTCATTAACGTACTTGCTATGGCGGCTCTAGACTACAAACTAGGTGGAGCAGATAAATTACTATTCTAGTATAATAAAAAAGTTCACAGAAAAATTTCTGCGAACTTTTTTATTTTGATTTTAAAATAAATCTTTAGAATTATAAACTATATAGCCTTCATAATAATAACTTGCATCAAGCCCCTCCATGTAAATTTCCCTATCATCAATGTCACTTATAAGTGCATCTCTTAATACATGTTTAATTTCTATATCTCTAATTGAACTACGCTGCATTGCTAATAAATAATCCTCTTTATCTATTTTATCCCAATCAATTACTTTTTGAATTTGATTTTTTAGTATATGATCTAACCATAAACGTGTGGCTCGGCCATTACCTTCGCGAAATGGATGGGCGATATTCATTTCAACATATTTTTCTACTATCTCTTCAAAAGAGCTTTGCGGCATTTCATCAATATATTTTAAAGAAGAATCTAAAAACATAACTGGTGGGAGTGACTCAAAAATCGTGATTTCGGAGAAATCGATTTTGTCGAGTCACCCCCGCACGGTTTATTAGATATCTAAAAAGCTTTTAAAAAGCGAATTTAGATATCAATAAACCACTGCGTCTATAAGTTCTCATATACACTTTGTTAAATTTTAGTACTTTGGGTGTATCCCCTATATTAACATTTCTTACTTTTCCTGCAAAATCATAAATTTCTTCAAATAAATATTGATGTATAAAGGCTAAGGTAGAGAACTTACCTACTTCTTTATTTTTTAGTAACTCATCTGTAAATAATTTAATCGCTTTTTTTTACTAAGACGTTCTTCTTCACGTGCTAAAACTGAGCTTTCTGTTATACCAAGCTTATTTTCAAGTGCCATAGTTCCCCTTTCTAAAATATATTTTCAATATTATAACAACCTATTATATATAACATTCCACTCATTTATAACACTTAAGATATATTTTCAAGAAAAAACCTACAAAAGCTACTTATAGCCCGTGTAGGTTTATAATTTTATTCCGAAATTACTTGATCTAAATTTGATACTATTCTTGCTCTTCCTTGAACTTTGAAGTTAACAATATTATCAAAAATATTTAGAATTATAACTTCTCCCTTATTTAATATTTCTAAAACTTCTTCATTATTCGTCTTCTTAGTAATAACTTTTACATTATCTACTTCAGCTCTAATAATAATATAACTACTTTCTTTCATAATCTACTCCTGTTAATACTATAACTTGATTTTATATTGAATATCTTTTACTAATTCTGTATCTTCTAAGAAAATACCAGTTTTTTTACTAGTTACTGTTTTTGAGCCAATTTTCTTGATTCCACGCATAGCCATACACATATGCTCCGCTTCAATAATTACATACACACCTTTCGGTTGTAATTGCTCTTCAATCGCTTTTACCAACATGAGTGTCATATCTTCTTGAATTTGAAGTCTACGACTAGCACTTTCAACTAGACGAGCAAGTTTACTAAGTCCAGTAATTTTTTTATTATTTGGAACATATGCTATATGACATACCCCATAGAAAGGTAGCATATGATGCTCACATAATGAATAAAACTGAATATCCTTTACTAAAATAGGTTCATCATTATCTGATTCAAAAAATGTATTTATTTCTTCTTTTGGATCTACATTTGTTTTAGATAATAATTCTTCATACATTTTTACACATCTTTTAGGTGTATCTAGTAATCCAGCTCTTGATGTATCCTCACCAATATTTTCTAATAATGTTTTTATAAGTTCTTGTGATTGTTCTTTATTTCTCAAAACTATCCTCCATTTTTATAAAAAAAGAGTTACTAAGTAGTAACTCCTCTTTTTGAATTAAATTGTTATTATTTAACTGCGTCTTTAAGAGCTTTACCAGCTTTGAAAGCAGGAACTTTACTTGCAGCGATTTCGATAACTTCGTTAGTTTGAGGGTTACGTCCTTTACGAGCAGCTCTTTCTCTAACTTCAAAGTTACCAAATCCGATAATTTGGATTTTTTCACCTTTAGCTAAAGTTTCTTCAACTGTTTCTACGAATGCTTCGATAGCAGCAGTTGCTTGTTTTTTTTGTAGTCCTGATTTCTCAGCAACTTTTGAAATTAATTCTGATTTATTCATTAATTCTTTACCTCCATTATTGAGTAACGGTTCTACCGTTTCACTTATTAAATATTACCATATAAATCGCTAATAATCAAGGTTTTATTATATAATTTTAGCGTTTTTTAGAATTTTTTCTATATTTTAATTAGTAATTTTCAAATTATTTTATCTTTCTACTAATACGTAAACTTATTTATTCAAATTTATTTAATTCTTCTGCAGCCATCTTATTCATAAGGTTGTTAACACAGTCTTTTATACTAAGTCCTTCATATAGAACCTTGTATATATTTTCAGTAATTGGCATATATACATCAAATTTCTTAGATAAGAAATAACATACTTTTGTTGTTCTAACACCCTCTGCCACCATGTCTAGCTTCTCTATTGCTTGATCTAAAGTATAGCCTTGACCAATTAAATAACCGCAATTATAGTTTCTTGAATGTTTAGACGTACATGTTACTACTAAGTCACCTATTCCTCCAAGACCTAAGAAAGTCATTTCATCGGCACCTAATTTTTTCCCTAATCTTGTTATTTCTATTAATCCACGTGTAAGTAACGCTGCTTTAGCATTATCACCGTATGCCATTCCATCAATAATTCCACATCCAAGAGCAATAATATTTTTAAGTGCTCCACCTACTTCTACTCCAACAATATCCTTATTGACATAAATTCTGAAATATTTATTGTGGAATATTTCTTGTGCAATCTTATTAAGTTCATCATTTTCAGAAGCTATTGCTACTACTGTAGGATTTCTTAATATTAACTCTTCTGCGTGAGAAGGACCACTTAATACACCTACCCCTTTTAGTTTATCACTATCAATTTCATCAAATATAACTTCTGACATTCTCTTATTAGTTTCCATCTCTAAACCTTTAGAAACATGAATGATAAACTTAGGACGTTCTAGATATTTATTAATATCCTTTGCTACTTCTCTCATCACTTTTGTAGGAACTGCAATAACAATTACATCTGCAAACTCAACTGCTTCTTTTAAACTACTAGTAGCAACGACTTCTTTTGATAAAATAGCATTTTTTAAATACCTACTATTTGTATGATTTTCATTTATTTCATCTCTTGATTTTTCACTTCTTGAATATAAGCGTAATTCATGTCCGTTATCTACAACTGCTTGGGATAAAGCAGTCCCCCAACTTCCTGAACCTATCACAGATATTTTCATTGTTCTGTCCTCACTATAAATTATTATTACTTTTATTATATCAAATTTTCTAAAAATATACATTAATTTTACTTATAAGCATCATTTTATCTTAACCAAAAAATTCAACTAAAATAGCATCCACTAACCTGCTATACTATTTTTTTCTTTTAAATTATGTTATAATTTAGTGAGAATAAATATAAGGAGGTAATTTTATGAATTGGTTTGAAATTACTTTAATTGATGGGAATCGAGGATTACTAAATCTAAATAATATTGTCGATATTTGGAAAGGCCTAAATGATGAATATGCAACTATTTCTCAAGTAAATGGAGAAGAATTAGAAGTACCTGCATCAGAATACGATAGATTAAAACGTGCATTAGATATGAAAGGATACGTATTAGGAGGGTTCTAATATGACTAGATTTTTAAAAATATTCCTTACTTTATTAACTATTACAATTGTAGGTTTTGGCTTATATTATTACTTTAATAACAATTCCAACAAAGATAATAAAGTAGATGATAAAACTAATATTGAAAATACTGTAAAAAGTGAAACAAATTCTCAAGAAAATATCGAAGGGACTGTCGTAGCTAAACGCAGTACTGAAAATAATTAATTCTCTCGAAAGGATAATACTATGAAAAAGAATACACTTAAAAAAATAACAAGTTTATTTCTTACATCTACATTAATATTTTCTACGATAAGTACATCAAATATTAATCTTATAGAGGCGAAAGGATCATCAGCGAGACCAAGTGCTCCAAGACCTAGCTCTAAACCTAGTACATCTAAACCATCTAGCAGCAAACAAAGTTCTAAACCTACTAGTTCAACAGCTAGTAGCAAACCAACTACAAACACTACTAAGAACTTCACGAAAAATTCAGGTGGTTCATATAATAAAGATTATAATAGTTACAATAATCAAGGTTATAAAAAACAATATACTGACTACATAAATAATAACTACAGAAGTAGTGGTTTCTTTTCAGGAAGTAATATAACGAATGCACTTCTATGGTATACATTATTCAGTTCAGCTACATCACATAATCATGTTCAAGCTAGTGATAAGCAAAAAGAATTAGTAGATAACGTAAAAGATTCAAAAGTTCCTGTCTATATGCTTGAAATTAAAACTAAAGATGGTGAAACTAAGCACGTTACAGTAACTAAAGAACAATACGAAAAAGTTAAAGAAGGAGATAATATCTCTTTAAAAGACGGTAACTTAGAAATTAAAAATCAATAGTAAATAGATTTTATCCAGGAGTAAGATTCTCTTGGATTTTTTTTAGGTTTAAACTACATGAAAAAACTTTCGAAATAGTTTCCTACTTCGAAAGTTTCTTTAATTTTATTCTTCTGAATATTTAGCTTTACGAGCTGCTTTTTCACGAGCTGCTTTGTCTAATTCTTTTTTACGTAGACGAATTGACTCTGGGGTTACCTCTAGGTATTCATCATCACTTAAGTACTCAAGACTTTCTTCTAAAGTCATAATACGAGCTTTTTTAAGTGTTACTGTTTGGTCCTTAGTTGAAGAACGTACGTTTGTTTGAGCTTTGGCTTTTGTGATATTAACTGTTAAGTCATTTTCACGGCTGTTTTCTCCAACAATCATACCACCATATACATCAGTACCTGGCTCAATAAATACTGTACCACGATCTTCTAAGCTTGAGATAGAGTAGGCTGTAGCTTGACCATTTTCTAAAGCTACTAATACACCATTACGACGTCCACCAACACGCCCTTTTTGCATTGGTTGGTAAGAATCGAATGTATGGTTAATAATACCATATCCTTTAGTCATAGACATGAATTCTGTAGAGTATCCGATAAGTCCACGGGCTGGAACGTTAAAGATAAGACGAGTTTGTCCATTTCCATCAGCTTGCATATCTACCATATCACCTTTACGTTGACCTAATGATTCAATAACAGCACCAACACTTTCATCTGGTACATCAACTTGAACGCGTTCAACTGGTTCGCAATCAACACCATCGATATTACGAATAATTACTTCTGGTTTAGATACTTGAAGCTCAAATCCTTCACGACGTAAGTTTTCAATTAGAATTGATAAGTGTAGTTCTCCACGTCCACTAACTACCCATGAATCACTTGTATTAGGTTCTACACGTAATGAAACGTCTGTTTCTAATTGTTGCATTAATCTATCTTCTAATTTACGAGCTGTAACAAATTTTCCTTCTTTACCAGCAAATGGTGAGTTATTTACTAAGAAAGTCATTTGTAATGTTGGTTCATCAATGTGAAGTACTGGTAATGCTTCTTGGTGATCTGTTGGACAAACTGTTTCCCCAACGTTGATATCATCCATACCACTTACTGCAACGATATCACCTGCGTATGCTTCTTGAATTTCTTCACGTTTTAATCCGAAGTAACCGAAAATTTTAGTTACACGGAAGTTTTTAACTGTTCCGTCAAGCTTCATAAGAGATACTGATTCCCCTACTTTCATGCTTCCACGGAATACACGTCCAATACCAATACGACCAACATAATCATTATAATCTAATAATGCTACTTGGAATTGTAGAGGTTCGTCTCTATTATCTTTTGGTGCTGGAACATAATCGATTACTGTTTCATATAAACATTGCATGTTTTCTTCTTGAGCATTTGGATCACTTTCTAAAGAAGCTGTTCCATTAATAGCTGAAGCATAAACAACTGGGAATTCAAGTTGTTCATCATTTGCACCTAATTCAATAAATAAATCAATTACTTCATCTACAACTTCTTCTGGGCGAGCTGAAGGCTTATCAATTTTATTTACTACAACGATTGGTTTTAAGTTTTGTTCTAAAGCTTTTTTTAGAACGAAACGTGTTTGAGGCATTGTCCCTTCATAAGCATCTACTACTAAAAGAACACCATCAACCATTTTCATGATACGTTCTACTTCTCCACCAAAGTCTGCGTGTCCTGGTGTATCAAGTATATTAATTCTTTTACCTTTATAATCAATAGCTGTATTTTTCGCTAAGATCGTAATTCCACGTTCTCTTTCTAAATCGTTAGAGTCCATTGCTCTTTCTTCTACATGCTCATTTGAACGGAAAATTCCTGATTGTTTTAATAATTCATCAACCAATGTTGTTTTACCATGGTCAACGTGAGCTATAATTGCAATATTTCTAACATCGTCTCTTAATTGTACTGACATTTTTTTCTCCTTGTTCTTACTTTATAAAACATATTAAATTCTTCTATACATTTTATTTAATCTAACTTATCAATAATACCACTATTTCATCTTATTGTAAACAAATATACTAACTAAAACGCTATAATTTATTATATTTTTTTCGTTAGCCCTTTCAAAAAGAAAAGAGATCGAGTTATTCTCGATCTCCCTTAAATTCATTCTTTTATTATGGGTGTACTGGAATCATCCATCCAAGTACTCCTGTTGATTGAAGTGCGATAATGGCACACACAATGATTAATAGGATGAAACTGTGTTTAACTGTAAATTTAAGTAAGTCTGGCTCTCTTCCTACTAATCCTACAGCAGCTGCTGCTACTGCGATAGATTGTGGAGAAATCATTTTACCTACTACTCCTCCAGATGCGTTAGCCGCTACTGCTAATAGTGGATCCATTCCTACTTGGCTAGCTGTAACTTGTTGTAATTTAGCAAATAATAAGTTAGCTGACGTATCAGAACCAGTGATGAATACTCCAATCCATCCAAGTGCTGGAGATAATACTTTGAACGCTGCTCCAGTTGCTGCTAGAGCATAACCTAGAGTATTTGACATACCTGATGCGTTCATAACATAAGCAAATCCTACTACGAATGCGATAGTTAATAATGCAATTTTAACTTCATTAAACGTTTGTGCGAAAGTTATAGCTGCATCTTTCCAACTAATTTTAATAATAAATTTAGAAATTAATGCTGCTACTAAAATTGCTGTACCAATTGAACCTACTAGGTCAAGCTTAAATACTGCTGCAATTTCTTTTCCTGATACTGAACTAATAATATTATTGTGAATAAATGGTACCTTCGGATTTAAAGCGATAGTTTTGAAGAATGCTTTAGATGATTTCATTGTCCAAATGAAGATAACGAATGTTAATACAACGAATGGTGACCATGCTACTAATACTTCTTTTAAACTGTGTTTTGGTTGTACTGTATTTGCATCAACTTCTTTTTCATCTGCAAATCTCCAAGTTGTTTTTGGTTTCCAGAATTGAAGTAGAATAACCATTGATATTAATGATACTAATGATGAAAGAATGTCAGGTAATTGTTCTCCCATATAGTTAGAACTTATAAATTGTGCTATCGCGAATGAACCACCAGATACTAGTAATGCTGGCCATATTTCTAATGTTTTCTTGAATCCAGCCATGATTAATACTAGGTAGAATGGAATAAAGATAGACACTAGAGGTAATTGACGTCCGATCATTGCTGCGATTTCAGCAGCTGCGATTGGAGATCCATTAGCATAAGTTGTTAATCCATCCATTGCAGTAACTGGAGCTCCTACTGCTCCGAATGCTACTGGCGCTGTATTAGCAATTAAACAAACACCTGCTGCGTAAAGTGGTTTGAAACCTAAACCTACTAATAATGAAGCTGTGATTGCTACTGGTGCACCAAATCCTGCTGCTCCTTCTAAGAAAGCTCCGAATGAGAATGCAATGATTAATGCTTGGATACGACGGTCATCTGTTAATGAAGTAATACTATCTCTGATAATATCGAAGTGACCAGTTTTAACAGTCATTTTATATAAGAATACTGATGTTAAGATAATCCAACCGATAGGCATAACTCCGTATACCATACCATGTAATGTTGAGAATGCCGCGAATTGGAATGGCATTTTAAAGAATAAGATTGCAATTACAATTGCTACTAATAAAGTTAATAACCCTGTTAGCCAACCTTTAACTTTGAATCCTGCAAGTGCTACTAAGTAAAACACAATCGGAATTAATGCAACAAGTGCAGAAAGATATAAATTATCAGCTACCGGCTGTAATAATTGAGTGAATTTTTCCATAAATACACTTCTCCTTTGTATAAATATATTTTGTTTGGTTTGTGAAAATCTATTGTTTTAACTACCAAATAATATGTTAACTAAAAATCAATTATTGTAAAAATTCTTAACTGTTTATTCTAAGGACTATTTCTCTTCGTCTTCTCTAATCAGATATATAACAGTTTTTTTACTGTTTCATTTTTTACTATTTAGATATAATAACTCTTTTAGATTTGATGGTAATTTGTCAACGATTTTCTTGTTTACATTAAATATTGTAGCACGCTTTCATTCAAATGTAAAGCGTTTTTTTAGTTATTTTTACAACATTCTTAAAAAAACCACTAACACCAAAGAAAATAATATATATTTTTTTGAAAAAAATCACGTACTTTTTTTATAACAGTTCTATTTTAAATAAATATAAATTCAAGTAATTCAATTTATAAAGTAATATTCTTCTATTATTTTATACTTCATATAATAAAAAAACATATTGTACTAAACTTTATTACAATATGTTTCTCTATATTTTTTATAAAATAATACGTAGTTTTTTAATATTTTTGTTTATCTTTTAATACTCTATTTATTTCTTTATTAGCTTCTTTTTGCTTCAGCACATGACGTTTATCATAATTCTTTTTACCTTTAGCAACCCCTATTAATAGCTTAGCATAGCCGTTTTTAATATAAAGTTTCAATGGAACAATACTCATTCCTATTTCATTTTGAACATTAGTTAATGAAGCTATCTGTTTTTTCTTTAGTAATAATTTTCTTACTCTTAATGGTTCATGATTAAATCTATTTCCCTCTTCAAAATGGGAAATATGCATATTATATACAAACATTTCGCCTAATCTTGTTTGGCAATAAGAATCCTTTAAATTAATTCTTCCACGGCGGATTGATTTTATTTCTGTACCAGTTAAAACTAAACCTGCTTCATATGTTTCTTCTATAAAATAATCATGATTGGCTTTTTTATTCTGAGCTATTACTTTAATTTCTTTATTCATAATATCTTCCTCTACTTATTACTTATTATTGATTTATGTTTTAATATTTTAAAATCTATCTCCTGATTTTCTAAATCGACATTTGCGACTTTAACAATGACCTCATCTCCAAGTCGATATACTTTTTTCTTCCTTCTTCCGATTAATATCATATTTTTTTGATCATACGTATAATAATCATCGTTCATTGCTTTAATATGAACTAAACCTTCAATATTACTTCTCTCTAACGTTATAAATACTCCAAAGTTAGTAACACTAGAAATAATTCCTCTGAACGTCTGTTCTTGATATTTCAGCATATACTCGCACTTTTTCATTCTATCAACTTCACGTTCACAATCTACAGCTCGTTTTTCATATTCTGAAGAACTTTCTGCCAATTCCGGTAGTTTTGTTATAAAATTATCAATAGTTTTATCTGATACATCTCCATTAAATAAATAAGTTCTTATCATTCTGTGTACCAGTAAGTCAGGATATCGTCTTATCGGTGATGTAAAGTGTGTATAATATTTTGTTGCTAATGCAAAATGGCCAATATTGTTAGTAGCATATCTAGCTTGATTCATAGTTCTTAGTAAAATTGTAGAAAGCATCGGTTCTACGACTTCACCTTTGAATTTTCTTAGCATATTGGCAAGAATATAAGGTTCAATTTCTTCAATTTTTCCTTTTGTTCTATATCCTAAACTAGCCGAAATATCGAAAAATTGTCTAAGTTTTTCCATTTTTGGCTCTTCATGAATACGATAAATAAATGGTACTTGCATCCAGAAGAAATGCTCTCCAATAACTTCATTTGCACTTAGCATGAAATCTTCAATAAGGCGTTCTGATATACCTCTTTCTCTCAGAACTATATCTAGTACTTCCCCATTCTCATCTACAACAACTTTTGATTCCGGTTTATCAAAATCAATTGCACCTCTAGTTTCTCTATTTTTACGAATTTTTTTTGATAATTCTAGCGCCATATTTAACATTGGCACATATTCTTTGTATTCTTCTATAACTTCTTTGTTTTCTGCATAGACTTCATTAACCTTTTTATAAGTTAATCGACCTTTAGATTTTATTATGGCTGGATAGATATCATAACTTTCAGGGTACCCTTTTGAATTAAAATCAATATCACAACAAATAGTATATCTCAATACATGTGGGTTTAACGAACAAATATCATTAGATAATTTTCTAGGTAGCATAGGTACAACTCTATCCGCTAAATAAACACTGCATCCTCTATTAGCTGCTTCTTTATCTAATGGACTATCTTCAGTAACATATCTACTGACATCAGCTATAAAGACTTTCAATCTATAACCTTTTTTAGTTTTAACAACAGAAACAGCATCATCTAAGTCTTTTGCATCATCTCCATCAATTGTAACTACCATTTCATTTGTACAATCTCTATATTTATCTTCAAGTTTTATTTCATCACTTATTTTTTCAGTTTGTTCAACTACATCTTCAGGAAATTCATTCGGTATATTATGTTTGTATATTACTGAAAGAATATCCACTCCAGGATCATCTTTATGACCTATTGACTTAATGATTATTCCTTTATGATCTTCAAAGCTAACCTTAGAATAATCAGTGATTTCTACCAATACTTTAGTCCCATCAACTAAATTAAAGTTTTTAGCATTTGTTATCTTAATATATTTTACAATGTTTTTATCATCACTTTTAACAAATGAGAAAAACTTAGCGTTAGTTAGTGTTCCTACTGTATACTTAGTATTTCTTTCTAATACTTTTTGAACTATTCCTTCTAGATTACGATCATCCTTATATACACTATCAACTTTTACTAATACTACATCCCCAGTCATAGCACTTTGTGTAAAACCTTTTGGTATATAAACCTCTATTCCTAATTCGGCTGAAAAAACAAAGGCAAAACCTTTTTGATGTAGTCTAATTATTCCTTCTACTTCTAGAGCTTCTTTAACATATAGAAACTTTTCATTCGGTAATTGAGTTATTACTAATTTTCGTTCTAACTTACCTACATTTTTCACTAATTCAACAAATTCTTTTGCTGACTCAATATTTAATTTTTCTTTTAAATCTTCTATACTTAAAACTTTTTCTTCTTTAAATATTTTTTCTATTTTCTCTAACATATAATCCTCCTTAATTTTAGATTATATAACACATAATTATTATAAAAATAAACCTAAAATGAAATTACATTTTAGGTTTATTATTGTTTAGTCTATAATTTTAACCAAGTAAGACACACTAGTGATATAAAAAATATTAGTCCTAGTACTACTGTAATTCTTTGTAAAACTAATTCAACACCTCTTACTTTTTGTTTTCCAAACAGTTCTTCTGCTCCACCAGTTAATCCAGATAGACCACCTGATTTACTTTCTTGTAATAAAACTACTACAATTAACAGAATACTGCTCACTATTGCCATTGTCATTAAAAAAGTGTGCATACTCTCCTCCTAAAATAATCATTCGTTAATACAATACAATTTATATTAACACATTTTTTCAAAAAAAGCAAATTTATTAAACAATTCTAGTGAATATAATTCTACCTGAAGATGTTTGTAAAACACTTTGTACTTCAACTTCGACAGTTTTACCTACGGCACGTTTACCATTTTCAACAACAATCATTGTACCGTCTTCAGTATATGCTACACCTTGATTATTTTCTTTACCTTCTCTTAACACCTGAACTTTTAATTTTTCACCAGTAGTTAACATAGGTTTAACCGCATTACTCAAATCATTAACATTAAGAACCTTAATTGATTGTAAAGTAGCAAGTTTATTAAGATTGTAATCAGTTGTTATAATTGCACATTTATATTTCAATGCATAATCTATTAATAAATTATCCACGCCTTTATGCTCGTTATAATTGTATTTATTATCAATCTCAAGATCAATTTCTTTCATTTTTTGAAGGTGCTCAACACAATCTAACCCTAATCGACCTTTTGCACGTTTTAATGGATCTTCTGAATCTGAGATTAACTGCAATTCTTTTAGTACAAACTCAGGAACAATAATTTTTCCTTCTAAGAATCCAGTTTTAGCAACATCTTGAATACGTGAATCAATTAAGGCACTTGTATCAACAACTTTAGCTACTACTTTCTTAGTTTTCACTTTAGCTTCTTTTTCTTTTGGTTTAGATCCAAATTTAAACGCTGTAAGTATATTTAAAAATTCACCTTCACGTCTATATCCTAGTACCAATCCTAAGTATCCAAAAATAATATAAATCACAGCCGAAATAATTCTACCCATTATTCCCGCACCAGCTATAACATCTACTCCTGATGAAAGTAAACTAGCTAACAGTAATCCAAGAATTAATCCTATTGTCGTGAAAACAATTTTTTGTATTGGTGTTCTAGTAAGACGATCTTCGATTCTTTTTAACATTGCTACAAATCTATCTGAAAATAATAAAGACATTAATACAAAAACTACTGTAGTTCCAATGGTAACAATAATTCTTAACATCGTCTCGCTCATTGATGTGAATATATTATAGTATATCAATGCGCTAGTTGAAAGTGTTCCTACTGTTATTCCTAAGAAAAAGGAAATAATAATTAAAACTTTTTTCAACATAAAAATCACTCCTTTTAATATTTAATTGTAAAACAAAATTATTAAGTATACTTTAATAATTTTATATCATGGTATAAAGAAATATAAAACATCTCTTCTATTTATTCTACTACATTCTACTTAAAATTAACATAATTAATTTCAAAATAATTTAAGTTTTTTTATTATTTTTTTATACTAATAGATGAATAGAGAATTAAATATACTAAATCTCTATTCACCTATAATAAATTATTTAAAACACATTACTAAAAGCTATATCTAAACATTCTCTAATATCTTTTACCGGTATTATTTCAATACCATCTGGGAAATCAGAATTTTTCATATTACCAATTGGGACAATTACACGTTTAAATCCATGTTTTTTAGCCTCATTGATTCTTTGTTCAATTCTACTTACTCTTCTAACTTCACCAGTTAATCCTACCTCACCAATGAAGCAATCATTCATATTTACAGCGATATCTTTAAAACTTGATGCAACAGCCATAACTACACCTAAATCTACCGCTGGATCATCAATCTTGACTCCACCTGATACCTTAACATAAACATCTTGTTGTTGAAGTAGATATCCCGCTTTTTTCTCCAAAACTGCCATCAATAAAATTAATTTATTATACTCTAATCCTGTTGAAATTCTTCTTGGGTTGTTAAAAGCAGTTGGGGTTGTTAATGATTGAATTTCTACTAGAAGTGGTCTACTACCTTCCATAGTACTAATAATAGTTGCTCCTGCAAGATTTTTACTTCGTTCTTCAAGAAACATCTGTGAAGGATTTGCTAAATCTTCTAGTCCACTATGTTTCATCTCAAAAATACCAATCTCATTAGTAGATCCAAAACGATTTTTCACAGCTCTAAGTATTCTATAGCTGTGTTGTCCTTCTCCTTCAAAATATAGCACTGTATCAACCATATGCTCAAGCATACGAGGCCCTGCAATAGTTCCTTCCTTAGTAACATGCCCTACTATAAATATTGCTATATTTAAACTCTTAGCAATCTTCATTAATTGTTGTGTACATTCTCTAACTTGAGTAATACTTCCCGGAGAATTTTCTAGATTAGGGTTATAAATTGTTTGAATTGAATCGATAACTAAAAACTGAGGTTTTATTTTTTTTACGACTTGATAAATTAAATTTAAATCAGTTTGAGCATAAACAAACAATTCATCTGTATTATTTTTTAATCTATCTGCTCTAATCTTAACCTGTCTAACAGACTCTTCTCCTGTTACATAAAGGACATCATGTTCTTTAGCTAAGTAAGCCGATATTTGAAGAAGTAATGTAGATTTACCAATACCTGGATCTCCTCCTAAAAGTACTAATGATCCTCCTACAACTCCTCCACCTAAGACCCTATTTAATTCACCACTATCAGTAAGTGTTCTTGGTACATCCTGTGTAGAAACTGATTTTAGTTTCCCAGCTTCTACACGTTCTGTATCATTTGTTTTAACTTCAAATTCTGTATGTTTAGTAGCCTTCTTTGCTTCAACTACTTCTTCCATAGATGCCCATTTTTTACAATTAGGACATCTTCCCATATATTTCAAACTTTGGTAACCACAGGCATTACATTCGTATTTAACATTTACCTTTGCCATAATTACCTCTTAGTTTTCTTTACAACAAAATTATCATTTTTATAATCAATATTAATAGTTCCAGTTAATTCAGGATTTCTTAATAGTTCTTCACTTAATAAGTCTTCAATATTTTTTTGAATACTACGTTTTAATGGACGCGCTCCGTATTCTTTTATACTACCGTCTTCAACAATTTTAGCCATGGCTTTTTTCGTAAGTTTAATAGTAATATCTCTATCTGCTAATCTCTTAGATAATCCATCAATTAATAACTCAGAAATTTTTTCTAATTCTTCTTTTTCAAGAGTTTTGAAGACAATAATATCATCTATTCTATTTAAAAATTCTGGACGATATTGTTTTTTTAATGCCTCCATCATAGTATTTTGAACGTTTTTGTAATCATTTTTAATTGATTCACTTCCACCAAATCCTACGAATTTCTGATCACTTAATTCACTTACTCCAACATTTGAAGTCATGATGATGATAGTATTTTTGAAATCTACTACGCGACCTGAAGCATCTGTTAAACGTCCGTCATCCAATACTTGTAATAGTATATTAAAGATAGATGGGTGAGCTTTTTCAATTTCATCAAAAAGCACTACAGAATATGGTTTTTGACGAACTTGTTCAGACAATTGTCCCGCTTCTTCATAACCTACATAACCTGGAGGAGCTCCTACAAGTCTACTAATTGAGTGTGGTTCCATATACTCACTCATATCAATACGTATCATATTGTCTTCTGAACTAAATAATGCTTCAGATAAACTTTTCGCAAGTTCTGTTTTCCCTACTCCTGTAGGTCCTAAGAAAATAAAACTTCCTATCGGTCTATTAGGTGCTTTGAATCCACTTCTTGCTCTTCTAACTGCTTTAGCTAAACTTACTACTGCTTCATCTTGTCCAATAACTCGTTTGTGTAAAATTTCTTCTAGTTTTAAAAGTCTTTCACTTTCAGTTTCTGTTAATTTAGTAACAGGTACTCCAGTCCAAGCAGCAAGAACTTCAGCTACATGATCAGCGCTAATTTTAATTTTATCTTTTGATAAACTATCTTGCCAAGAAATTTTAAATTGTTCAATTTTACTAATTACTTGATTAACTTCATCACGTTTTTTAGCAGCTATCTCAAATTCTTGATTAATTACAGCTCTATCTTTTTCTTTATTTAAACGACTTAATTCATCTTCATATTCTTTAAGTTTTTCTGGAGATTTATAAAATCTTAGTTTAACCTTAGAACAAGCTTCATCAATAAGGTCAATTGCTTTATCTGGTAAACATCTATCAGTAATATATGTTGTACTTAACTTAACCGCTGCATCCAATGCTTCATCTAAAATTTCCACATTATGGTGTTCTTCATACTTATGACGTAATCCTTCAAGAATTTTAATTGAATCTTCTGTATTAGGTTCTTCAACTTTAATCGGTTGGAATCTACGTTCTAAAGCTGCATCTTTCTCAAAATATTTTCTATATTCTTCAGTAGTTGTTGCCCCTATACATTGAATTAAACCACGTGATAAAGCTGGTTTAAGGATGTTTGATGCATCGGCACTACCTTCAGTTCCTCCAGCACCAATTATCGTATGAATTTCATCGATGAATAAAATAATATCTCCTGCATCTTCTATTTCAGTAATGATATTTTTTAATCTTTCTTCAAATTCACCACGATACTTAGTACCTGCAAGTAAAGTTCCCATATCTAGAACCATAACTCTCTTACCTAATAAATTACTCGGAACATTTTGAGATACTATTCTTTCTGCTAAACCTTCAACAATAGCTGTTTTCCCTACCCCAGGTTCTCCAATTAATACCGGATTATTCTTAGTACGTCTATTTAAAATCTCTATCATTCGAGTGATTTCTTTATCACGAGCTAAAACAGGGTCTAGTTTATTATTAAATGCATCCTTAGTTAAATCTTTAGCTAAAGAATTTAAAGTTTTAGTTTTTGCTGAACTATCTTCTGAAGCTTCTAATTTTTTAAACCCATCAAATAATTTAGATAGTAATCCTTGACTTTGTTTTAATAATTCAAATAATTCCGTAATTAATGCATCAACATTAACTCCTAACTTATCAGTTAATAATCGAACAGCAGTCCCTGTTTTCTCATTTAATAAAGATAATAGTAAGTGCTCGCTTGTAACTACAAAACTAGATGTATCATCTGCAAATTGTTGACTTTTTTCTATAGTTCTAACAGCTCCATTTGTATAATCTATCTTCATTAAAACATTACGATAAAAATCCGTACCTTCTAATTCTGCTTCATAAAAATCTACTACACTTTTTCTGAAGTCGTCATAATAAACACCATATTTATTAAGTGTTTTACATGACAATGTATTGTTCATACTCAACATAGCTAATAGTAAGTGCTCTGTCCCTACGGCCTTAACACCAAAATCATTAGCTTCTTCTTTCGCTGTTGTTAGCACCATAAGGGCCGTTTCATTAAATCTTATGTACATAACCTTATCCTCTCTTATTATATTTTATATTTGTTAAAAATCTTATTGTCAAATCTTTTAAATTTGCTTTTGTTTTAGAAATCATCTCTTCGGCACTATTTTTATCAATATGATCTAAAAATTGATTATGAACATCAGTAATAATCTCTACACTATCTATAAAATGATTGTAGTCAAATTTATCTATATATTCTTTTTCAAGCAGAATTTTAGCTATTCTAAGGGCTTCTTCTACCTCAATAGTTTCATTATCTACAGTCTCAATTAAATAGTCTATGTAATCTTTATTTTTATGAAGGGTTATTTTAGTAATTCTAATAAATCCTCCCCCTCCACGTTTACTTTCTATAATAAATCCATGTTCCGGAGTAAATCTCGTTTTTATTACATAATTTAATTGGGATGGTACACAGTCAAATTTTTGTGCGACATTACTTCTTTTAATAATTATATGATCCTCTGTTGCCTCATTAAATAAGTTCATAATATATTGTTCAAGAATATCTGTCATATTATTATTCATAAGGACACCTCCTTTATTGACTAAAATTGACCTTTATTAAATTATACTACATCTATAATATTTTGTACACAAAAAACATTGATTTTCAAGCCTAAACACATAAAAAAAGAGAACGTTTTTATAAAATCGAAATATTGTCTAAATCAATATTATAAAGTCATTCTCTTTTTATTTTTTTGAAGTTTCTATATCTGAATTACAATTTATATCTAACTAATTATTTATTTAATTTTGATTTTCTATTAAAAATTAAATTCATTACTATTGCAACTATCGTTCCTAGTACAATACCACTATCAGTGAACATACGAATAAAGCTTGGTAATTGTGCAAATGCTGTTGGTACTGTAGTGACACCCAGTCCTAATCCAACTGAACAAGCTATTATCATAAGGTTTTCCTGTTTTCCAAAGTCTGTATTACCTAACATCTTAACTCCATATGCTAGAACCATTCCAAACATACTAATCATCGCTCCACCTAATACTGGTTGAGGTACGATTGTAGCTAAAGCACCGATTTTTGGAATAGATCCAAAAACTAGTAGTAAAAGTACCATTACATACATCACTTTTTTACTTTTCACACCTGAAATTTGTACAAGACCTACATTTTGAGAATAAGTTGTATACGGGAATGCATTTACTAATGAACCTATCATTACAGCTAAACCTTCAGCTAAGTAACCTCTTCGTAAATCAGGTTCTTTAACTTCATGATTACAAATATTTCCTAGGGCATAATATACACCAGTTGATTCAATCATACTAACAATCCCCACTATAACAAATGTTAAAATAGCACTCATATTAAATTCAAAACCAGTAAATTTAAATGGTGCTGGATGTTGGAACCAACCCGCTTGTGATACTTCTGATAAACTCACCAATCCCATAAAACTAGCAATAACTGTACCAGATACTAATCCTAAAAGAATAGCAATTGATTGGATAAATCCAGTAGTAAATTTATATATTACTAAAATAATTGCTAAAGTAATACATGCTAGTAAAATATTTTTTGGATTTCCAAAATCTTTTGATCCTTGTCCACCTGCAATATAATTCATCGCAACAGGCACTAAAGTAATACCAATAATCGTTACTACACTTCCTGTAACAACAGGAGGGAATAATTTAGCCACCTTCGCAAAAAAAGGTGCTATTAATACAACAACCAACCCTGAAACGAAAATAGCTCCATACATAGTTGGTAATCCAGAACTATTACCTATAGCTATCATCGGTGCTACTGCCGTAAAAGTACATCCTAGAACAACCGGTAACCCAATTCCTGTAAATTTACCTTTATAAACTTGTAAAAATGTCGCTACTCCACACATGAAAATATCAACTGACACTAAATAAGTTGTTTGTTCTGCTGAAAGACCTAATCCACCAGCCACAATTATCGGAACAATAACTGCTCCTGCGTACATTGCTAGTACATGTTGTAAACTTAAAATAAAAGTTTTCAAAATTCTTATCTCCTTAGTTATATATTATTTTTTGACAAATATAACTATATAAATACAAAAAATCGCCTATAATTACTTATAGGCGATTTAAAATTCTACTACAAATAAATACTTTAAAAACTAGTTTAAAGTAAAATATAATAATAAGAATGCCCATAGTCATCAAATTTACGGTCTGATGGTAGAAACTTGCAAGCCATATTCTTGCCTTTATATGTGCTATATTTTGTCTGTACAATATATAATAACAATTTTCAAATTTATTTTCAAGTGTTATCTATAATTTTATATTTTTATTATTTATCATAGAAGAATTTAATATATTATTAGATTCTCAACTAGAATATTTAAGCCACAATAACTAATCTATTACTTTCAATTTACCTCTAAAATCATCTAAACTAGAGTACCCTTTTTCTTTCATGACTTCTTGAAGTTCTTTAGTTAGTCTAGCAAAAACCGAAACTCCCTCTTTATGTAAAGTTGTTCCTACTTGAACTAAATCTGCACCACATAGAATATGTTCAAATACATCTTTACCATTTATTACTCCACCGGTTCCAATAATTTTTATACTAGGATTCAAGCGTTCTCTAAATGCACGAACATTAGCTAGTGCTGTTGGTTTAATATATTCTCCCCCAAGACCACCAAATCCACCTTTAGGTTTAATAACTACTTGTTCTTTGTCTAAATCAATATATAGACCATTACCTACACTATTCACACTATTTACATACGTAAGTGGATATTTATTAAGAATTTTAGCCATTTCATCAAAATGTGCAATATCGAAATACGGAGGTAGTTTTACCCCAATAGGTTTCGTAAAGAATGTGAATACCTCAGATAATAATTTATCTGTTAGTTCAAAATCATAAGCAATCTGAGGCTTTCCTGGTACATTTGGGCATGATAGATTAAATTCAGTTATACCTTCATATTCACTCTCTTGAATTCTCTTTAGTAAACCAATATTCTCTTCATAACTCATACCAGTTACAGATAAAAACTGTAATTTTGCACCAGCTCTTTGACGTTCAATAACATAATCTAAATAATAATCTAAACCATTATTTGGTAACCCCATTGAATTAATACTCCCTAAAGCAGTATCATAATATCTAGGCTCAGGATTTCCTTCTCTATAATCTCTAGTTGCGGTTTTTGTAACAAAAGCCCCCGCTTCACTATTCGCTAATTCATCTAGCTCCACAGTCGTCATACAATGAACACCTGATGCATTCATTAACGGATTAGATAATTCTACATCTAAAAAATTTGTTTTTAACATTCTTCATACCTCCTATGTATACTAGTAACAGTTTATCATAAAATACTCTTAATAACCATTGATAAAACTAGTTTTAGATTTATATTCACATAGAAAAGAAGAATTGGGAGTGACTCAAAAATCGTGATTTCGTAGAAACAAGATTTTTTCGAGTCACCCCCGCACAGTTTATTAGATATCTAAAAAACTTTTTGAAGCGAATTTAGATATCAATAAACCACTGCGTCTATTAGTTTCCATATAAACTATTTTTAAAATCTAGTACTTTTAGATTATCCCCAATTCTCCTTCTTTAATTTTCTTATCTAAAATAAACAATTCTTAATTATGCTTCTAAATACTTAATGATATCTAAATACAAATTATCCATCTTAGGTAATATTTCTTTTATTCTATCAGAATGATCTTCTTTTAACCAAGAAGTAGGTTTTTCATATAATACTTCTGTCTTATCTTCTCTCTTAATAAGTAATAATTTAAGTGGTAGGTTAAAACTTAGATATAAGTCATCTTGCATTAGTAATGTTCCTACTTTTGGATTACCAAATACTACATATTGAATATCCTCTAATTCTAAATCAACATTTTTTGCATATTCACCTTGGTTTATATTTAAAAATTGGTGAATGTTATTTTTTTCTAAATATTCATCTACGCTTGATTTTACATTGACAAATTCTTCATTAATTAGATATTTTTCCATAATTTACCTCTTTTTTGCTATTATTAAGTTTATTTGATAACATAATACACTAATTATCTACTTTTGTCAGCAATTTAGTTTCTGAGGAAATTATAAGTTAGCTTCATTTAATGAATTTACATTAATATATACTACAATTATTTATTCATTAATCTCATCAATAACTTCTTTTAACAATTCATAAGAGTGATGTTGTGCTTTTTCATCATAAATATATGAATTTATCATTAATTCATCGAACTCTACCCTACGTTTTAAATCGATAATCTGATTTTTCACAGTTTCCTTATTACCAATAAATGAGATTTTTGTCATCTGATCAACGACAGCTTTCTCATGATCAACTATCTCATCGTGTTCAAACGCAATAGGACCAAAATGTGGAACTTTAGTTGTCGCAATATAATTTTTCCAAACCGCTTCTTCTGATTGTACTGGAGGAACCATTCCTTGAGGATTACTTGTAATAATATTTAAAAATGATTGAATCTGAGTTGTTGATAATCTTTTGGCTTCTTCATCAGAATCTGCAACAACTGCATTAGCACCTAAAATTACATACGGTTCGCTCAAAACTTCTGATGGTTTGAAGTTATGTCTATAAATTGCTACTGCATTTTCCATCATAGCTGGAGAAAAATGTGATGCAAATACATAAGGTAGTCCTAGTTCAGCAGCTACATATGCACTATCAGTACTAGATCCCAGAATATATAGTGGAACATCAAGCCCTGCCGCTGGATATGCATGAACAGGTCGCTTATCTTTAAAATACTCTGACAGTTCTACAACTTCTTTTTTAAAATCCATCTCTCTATTAGAATTTCTTCTAATAGCACGCGCAGTATTATAATCTGTACCAGGTGCTCGACCTAACCCTAAATCAACTCTATCTGGATATAAAGTTTCCAAAGTTCCATATTGTTCTGCAACTATATATGGACTATGATTAGGTAACATCACACCACCCGAACCTACTCTAATATTACTAGTGTTATCTAGTGTACGTTGGATTAATAACTGCGTTGCACTACTAGCTACACTTTTTGTATTATGATGTTCTGCAATCCAATATCTTTCATATCCTAATTCATCAGCCTTTTTAGCTAATCTAATCATTGCATCTATTGCATCTTTAAAATTTTCTCCTTGTCTTAATGGAGCTAAATTTAAAATTGAAATTTTCATAGTTTCTCACCTCTATTTATTTACCATTTTTAACAACTCATCTACAGCTACAATTCCTAGTTGATTTGCTGCAAGAGGACTGTCTCCAGTTATTAAATTTCTATCTATATGAACCTGACCGCTTATTTCTTCATTTACTATTTTTGCACCCAAACTTTCTAGCTTTTCAGCTAATAACCATTTTAATTTTCCTGGCATATATCCAATTTCTTGATTTGCTCCCTCATCTATACTATCAGGGAAAACAGTCATTTCATAATTTTTAAATAAGAACTCTGATTCATCAATATTTCCTGAAATTAGTGCAGCTGGACCATGACATAGTGTTATGATTTTTTTATTTTCTTTAATTGCCCATTTAAGAACTTCTTTTACTTCTCTACTTTCAGGTAAGTTAATCATTGCACCATGACCACCTGGTATGAAGATACCTAAATAAGGTGAATTTTCTGAAGTAATACTTTTCAAAATTCTATCTAATTTAACAGGATTCTTAAACTTTTCTAAATATTTGTTATAAAAATTCATAACACTTTCATCTTTCTCTGGCATTGCCCACATCTCTAATTTTACAGAGTTTCCTGATAAAGTAACAATATCTATCTCAAATCCAGCAGCATCCATATGTAACATTGGTAACAATGTTTCTACAGGGTGATTACCCGTCGAAAAATACTTTCCATTAGACATTTGTAAGTATCTTTCATCTGTCGCTATCATTAAAATTTTATTCTTTTCACCACTATAAGTGTTTTCAAATTTAAAACCATCAAAATTTGTTATAGGGCTTGTATATACACTTAAGGAGTAATCTGATGGAAAATATGCGTTATGTTCTGCTCTATCTTTTACTGGTTGATTTGTTAATTTTGTCATCTTAATTCTCCTAAACTTTTATTAAAATATATTTGCTTGCACAAACAAGTATATTAGTAAAATATAAAAATCAAAATAATAAATTCTGATTTTATATTTTATCACTATTTCTATTTAATACATCTATAACTATACTCGTAGTATTTTCTAGATACTTTCTTCCTTTAGGTGTTAATTTTATACATACACCTCTCTTGTCCTCAGCAGAAGAAAATCTTTCTATTACACCACACGTATCCTCAAATTTAGCTAGCATTCTTGATGTTGCACTTAAACTTAATGAAATCTTAGTACTTAAATCTGTCATTCTTAATATATTTCCTTCAGTTTCATTCAAGTAATGTAAGCTATAGTATTCATTTAATGTTATTGGATGCTCTCCTTTTGATAAAGCTTCTTCTAATTCAGTACTTATTTGCTTCATATTACTGTGAAATGCAATCCATTTATTTACTAATTCACCATTATTCATTTGTCACCTCTTAATTTACTTGCGCTTGCAAGTAAATTAATATTACTACTTTTATTATTAATTGTCAATAAAACAATCTTTTCTTAATTACTACTAGATAAAAATATCCTTTTGAGCTAAATTCTCAATACACTCATCATAGTATGCTACATCGTGTTCTTTATAAATCGGCTTATTTATTTTATACTCTTTTAGATCGTTGTGAGGAGCACAAATTTTTCCTCTGTAATTTTTATCTAGCCATTCTTTACTAACATTATAGCCTCTATTCTTCATTTCTTGCATGATTAATTCATGATACTTGAAAAGGAAAAATGGCTTATATTCGAATACATAATCTACCGTCGCATGTTTCTTACCCCAACCATTTCCTCTTAATGCACAACACTCTCTATGTTGACCTAAAAGTTGTTGCCTTGGTAATTTTGATATTAGTTCTTCATGCCAAAGTCTCATATTGTCCTCCATTGATAAAAGCAGATTCTTCTAAATATTTATTTGGATATTTCTTTAGAAGATATTGTACTTCTTTTATCAAATCTTCTTTTTTATATTTATTATTATGATATTCTTCAATCATTTCAAAAAAATTATCTTTTTCTTCTTTTGTAGCAAACTTTTTAAAGTATCCCCAGACATGATGTAAAGCATTTGTTACTTGCCCCTTATCCTCCGATAAACTTATTGCTTGTTTTATAAGCTTATTTACTTTTTCTAAAGATACCTCTTCTTGTTTTAAGTATGTTCTAATTTCCAAATATATTTTACTTGAATAACTTAAAACTAAATATTTATTTTTTGCCCATAACTTTTGACATTGAACTCTTTCTTCTTTATTATTCATTTTATCCTTTCGAAAACGATTTTTATTTTTATTTTAAATCCAGTACATTTCTTAGATATCCTACTAATGAATCATTCAACTGTTTTCCTTGAATATATTCAAATATTATAGAACCATCATTTTTTTCTATATCTAATACATTATAATTTTCATCAACATAATTATTGAATTTCATTTTATTAATAAAGTCAGGAAAATCCTTAAATTTTTTCAACCAAATTTTTGTAGTTCCATTATTATAGACTTTCTCCATGGGTGTTTTTTTACAATTAAAATACATTTTTATATCATATAACAAACAGTCAATTCTATCTTTATATATGGCATATCTGTATGTATTAATTGTTGGTAGTTTATGCCTTGGCCATATAAAATGAAAATCTAATTTTGATCTTATAGTTTCATAATCTTTAATCCATTTTAAATATACGTCATCATTTATTTTTACTAGTTGCTTTCTGCCACATATTACATCTGCAGATAATATTATTTTTTCATTACCTACATAATCAATAAGTTTTTTCCCTTTTGTTTCTAAGTTATACTTTTCGCCTAATTTTATATATAATTCTTCATCATGCTCATCTGCATCCAAACACAGCTCCGTAAAAATTATTTCTAAAAAATCTGAATCATTTTCATAAAGAAATTTATAAAAATCACTATTATAAAATTCATTACATCGCACTATATTTTCTTTGTATATTTTCATACTAGTCATTCTCCAACTTTTAAAATTCTATACACGCTATTTTCTAATTATAAATCCTACACTAATATTGTATTATATTTCGATATCATTTACTACATATTGGTATCGAACTGTATAAAAAAGTTCCTTATTAAGTTATAACTTAATAAGGAACCTTTATATTAGATTTTTGTTGTATTAAATTTAACCATATTTTTTTGATTTGCTACATCCATACTTATTCTAAAAAACCAATGGTATATTTCCATATAATATAATTCTAAAAATACCTATAATTGCCAAATGTATTGGATAGAAGTAGTAGAAGAACCACTTAGAACCAATATGTTTTCCTCTCGTACCATCATATCTCATTAATAATGGTAGAGATAACAGAGTTGCAAACTGTAATACTCCATAAAATACATCTATAAATATAATATAAATAGCTGCATAAACACTTATCCAAATAACATAGTCAAATATTTGTTGTTTTTTATTCCCTCTATGATTGTATAGGAAGAATGGCATCATTAGGGCTATAGAAGACCAATCAGCTACAAACGTTAATAAACAGAATACAATAATTGCTAAAATCTTTAATGTATTACTTATCTTCTCATTTCTAAAGATTGCGATTAATGCAACCGACATCGCCAATGGGAATAAGACACTCGTTTTATTAAATATACTTCCTGTAGTTATATCAAATGGTATTCCTAAACCGAAGCAAAAAGCAAAGTGACTGATAACAGCAAAACTCATAATTCTAAAGAAATATTTCTTAATATCTTTTGTATAATAACATCCTTCTGCGATAAAATACCACATAATTGGTGCTGTTAAACGTCCTACTATGTGCATGAGTACTGGTATTGGTTCTTTAACCAAACCTGGATATAATAGCCATGCTAAATGATCAATTGTCATAGCAATTATAGCTATATATTTTAACTGAGTTCCATCAAATCTTAAATTCTTCATTTTCTTCCTTTCTATACTATTTTGACTTTATTTAAAAATATTAGTTAATATATTACTCATAAATGAGGATACTATACACTATCCTAGCATATGATATCATATTAATATGCTTTATGCAATTTTTTTTCTAAACTTCTTAAAATTGTGTTACCATCTTATATAATAATGTTATCAATAAAAAAATGCCTAAGTTACTTCACTTAGACACTTTATATTTTATCTTTCTTTTGTCAAAATACCATCTTTCATTCGATAAACATGGTCGCATTTTTCAATCATTCTATTATCATGTGTCACCATAATAATTGATTTGTTTTTTTCTTTACATTCTTTAGATAGTAAATCTACTACTTCAAACGCTCTATCTGAATCAAGACTAGCTGTAGGTTCATCAGCTAAGATGATAGCCGGATTATTGTAAAGAGCTCTAGCAATGGCTAATCGTTGTCTTTCTCCACCTGATAGGTCTCTGGGTAATTTATTTTCTAAATGCTCTATTCCTAATTCTTTAAATAGAAATTCTTGATTTTGTAATGTTTTTTTTCTTTTCTTATTGATTCTATCCAATAATTCTAACTGTTGTTTTGCAGTTAAAAATGGAACAAGGTTAGATGCCTGTAGAACAAACCCAATATCATTAAATCGTAACTTTAACCTTTCTTTCTCAGACAAATTAGTATAATCTTTTCCATTAATAATTATTTGACCTTTAGATGGAGTTTGTAAACCTCCAGCTAAAGTTAAGAAAGTTGATTTTCCTGAACCTGATGGACCAATAATCGCTATAAATTGCCCAGCTTCTATTTTAAAATTGGTTTCTTTCAGAGCTTCTATCTCTTTATTTCCATCTTGATATGATCTAGCTACATTTTTAAATTCTAATACATTCATATGACACCTATCCTATTGCTTTTAATGGATCAATTTTTCTAATAGCTAAAACAGAGAATAATGTTCCAATTAATGAAAAAATAATCAAACTTACGAAGATAATACTATAATAAAGTCCATTTCCTAAAAATGGTACTGCTGATGGTAATATAAGCGATGTTGTCCATGTTCCAACCAAACCTAGTATACTTCCAACTAATGAAAGTAAAAACGTTTGCGATAAAACAGAAGTTCCAATAATTCTATTTGAAATTCCTTGGGCCTTCATTATACCAAAAATAGGTGTTTTCTGAATAGTAAGTACATACATAAAAATACCTATAATAATAGCGGAAATCACTATTAAGAATCCTATCATTAGTCCAAATGTTAAGATTTGAGCACTATATCCAGGTAATTCATTAATAAAATCTTTCACACTAACTTTTTGAAAAATAGAACTATCATAATTTTCTACTTGACCTTTAACTACAAAAGCATTAATCATAGAATTATCAGTAACTTTATTTACACCGTATTTTAAAATTTGAAAATCATTAATATTTATATATATAACTGGAGTTGCATTAAATCTAGATTTTTCTGTATATCCTACTATTTTTAATTCAGTATCAGAATTTGCTGTTTTAATTGTATCTCCAATAGCAAAGCCTTCTTTTTCAGATAAACTTTTTTCAATAATAACTTCATTTTTAGATTCAAAAATTCTACCTTGTATTACTGGAGGAATTAAAAAGCTCCCATTATTCACTCCAAAAATACTCACTTTTTGTTTAACATCATCATTTGAATTCTTTTCAGTCTTGGCTACTGTAACCATTTGACTAAATGGTTCAACTTTTTCCGCAGATAAAGAATCTTTATCCGATAATTTAAGGTTTGATAAAGCTAAAGTTCTATTAGCCTCAGAAGATAGTAATACCGTATCCGCCTTCCAGTGATCAATAGAAGATCTATTCTGATCTATCAATCCAAAAGCTAATCCAGATAAGAAAAACATCAAATAAGAAACCAGAGTAAGTAATCCTACAATAAGACTATACCTAAGCTTAGCATCTTTTATTTCATTTATAGCTAAAAACATTTTTTCTCCTTAAAATATAAAATTTTTATTCATAAATAATAAATTGCATTATACTAAGCATATAGAATATAACTTGTAAAGTCAAATTATTAAGCTATGAAGGATATCAATTATCGCTAATTATACAGATACAAATAACTAAAAGAGACCTTTAGACTTTCTAAAGACCTCTTTTATTAACAATAAATTTATTAAATTATTTTTTATTAATTCAACTATGTACTATTGTAGCAATTTCAATAGGATGCTTCATATACATCTCATATCCACAATTTCCCACTAACTCAACATCAAAATATTTCGGAAGTTTATCTAGTGATATCTTTCTCCATTCAGGTTCTTCCTCATATGCTGGAGCTATAAATAATACATCTTTTGATTCTAAATTTCTTTGATATAATCTAATAGCTCGATGTAATTTAAGTAAATAAGAAACTTTTTCAAAATCTAAATCTAATTCAAATTTGTCAGAAGTATTATTATAACGATAAGAATTTCTTAATGCTTCTTCTAGATTTTCTGACCAATAATACGACTTAGATTTTTCATTAGCTATAACTTCTTCCAAATTTGAAAAAGTATGCTGACTAAAATAATCTTTTGTCTCTTCTATCTCATTTTCAAGAGGCATAATTTCATCTAAATTCAAATAACCTCCATCAAGTAAAATAAGTTTAGTTACTTTCGGACAACGTGATGCTAAAAATCTAGCTAAATCACCACCTAGTGAATGACCAATCAGATAAACCTCTTCACAATCTCTTACTTCATCATTAAACCAATTTTGCAGTTCTTTTTTATCTTGTATTATTTCTTTATAAGGATTTTAAAAAATAGTTTCTACTTCAAGATCTTGAAAGAAATCCTTTGTGAAATAATAATTACTGCCTAAACCACCTATAAAATATACTTTAATTTTTTGATTCATTACTACCTTTAACTCCTTAAAATACTAAGATAAATATAAAATCAATATTAACTTATATATCATAGCTCTTAAATTTTAACCAAAATATCTAAGCAACATTATAAACATAATGACTATTATAAATAAACTAAGTGCACTCCCCAATATCGCAAAAAACATTTTAACCGTCGAGTTATATTTACCTACTTTAATAGATATATCTAATGGTTCTCGCACTCTTTCATCACAGCCGTAAGAGATAATATACTCTCCTTCCGGGGCCTCAAATGAATATCGTTCTTCTCTGTGACTTTTTAGACCTGATACTGTTTTTTGAAGATTACTTTCATTCAAAAGTAATTTTTCTCCAGTATATCGATTCACTACACTTATTCCTAAATCTCTAGTTTTTGTTCTACCAAAAATAGTACTTACTAACCTAATAGAGTAATTTACCTTTAACCATATAGAATATTTTCCATATTCGCTTATTGTAAAAGTAGTTTCTTTTTCTTTACTAGGTAAATCACAAATCGCTCTATTTATTATAATTTTCGCAATAGACCTTATACAAAATAATAATAACAATACGCTAATTGCTATTAATGCATAATATAAATTAACCATACTGTTCTCCTAAATTTTTAGTTATTTAAATATAAATAATTCCTATAAGTATTTATATACTAATAATATTATTATAAGCTATTTACTTTAGATGAACAATAGGAAAATATAATTACATTAACTAACCTATCAATGTTAATATATAATAAACCATGAATTAAATTATTAATTCATCGTAAAAAATAGTTTTTCTATATGGTATGTTGTACTTTGAAGACAATTTATTACCGTTTAAGTCATTTTGAAAACATTAGTTCAAACGTACATACATATAGGTATATACCTTTATATCCTTTTGCTGTTCCAATGCCCTTCTTAAATCTTGTAAATTGTATAATAATTTAGTTATAAATAATTATTACATCATATTATATAAAGAAATGAATAACTGATAAAACAATACCTATTAATGCTATTATATATGATATTATTACAGCTTTATTGCTAGCTTTTTCTTCTAATATTTCTAAAAGATTAACTTCTTTCTCATTAACCAATTTTTCATTTTCTGAAATATCCTCTGATAATTTTATACAAGTATTTTGTAATTCTTTAATATACTCTTCTTTTTCTAAATTAGAATCAATTAATTGTTTAATTTGATTTTCAAATTCTTTACCTTTAGCTATTTGTCGTGCTATCTCTTCATCTTGACTTTTATCTTTTTCTACTCTATCGTCTATTCTTTTTTCTAGCTCTTTGCCTTTTACTACTTGACGAGATATTTCCTCATCTTGACTTTTATCTTTCTCTATTCTATCATCTATTCTTTTTTCTAACTTTTCACCCACCTCTGCTTGACGCGCTATCTCTTCATCTTGACTTTTATCTTTTTCTACTCTATCGTCTATTCTTTTTTCTAGCTCTTTACCTTTTATTGCTTGTCGAGATATCTCTTCATCTTGTAAAATATCTATTTTCTCCTTCTCAATAAATAATCTATCATGTTCAATTGTTTTATCTCTATTAATTCTTACTTTTTCTGAAAGTGCATTATGTTTGTTCATAAGATCTTCTTGTTCTTTTAATTGTCTAACAACTTCAGCTATCTCTTGACGAGCAAATTCATCAAGCGTTTCCTGGGATGCTCCCTTCATTTTTAGTTCAAGAGTTCTAACAACACTTCTATTTACAGCTACACTCGATACACCTAACTTAAATAAGAATGTTGTCAACTCTGCTACTTTTTGATGATACTCAAATGATAATTCTTGTGCTTGAGCTGCTGAAATTTGTGCTTCAGCTAAATCATGAGTTACCGTCTGTAATGCTTCTATTGCACCTTTTTTCTGAAATAATCCAGCAGAATGATCCTTAGCTATTTCAGCAGATTCTTTTGCCAATTTTGCTTTTTTGCTTGCTTTTTCTACATTTTTTCTAAGCTCTTCTACTTTCTTAAACCTATCATGTATAAGATCTGGTACCTGATCTATATTTAACTCAACTAACATTGTTTCTTTATTTTCCATAATATATTTTTCCACCTTTATACTTTAATTTTAAATACGATTAATTCTATCAATCTATAAATGTTTTTTATTTTCATAAGTACTTTATATTTTATTATTTTTATTTCACAATATTATCTAATCATCACCTAATTTCTTACATACTTAATTATAAGCTCTATATGTCCCCTTATCCCCATTCAATAATCTCAGATAAATCATTTATTAAACCTGGATTTTTTTCTTCAATATTTTTTAAAACTTCTCCTATATTATTTAGTGAAGTATTTATATCATTTACCGCCTTAAAAAACACTTCTGCAGTATGCTCCATCACATTATATGCTTGGTTCAAAGTCTCTTCGGTACTCTCAGCTGCAATCCATATTCCCGCATGTTTGTAATAAACTTTTGAGTCCAATAGCTGCAACTGTTCAGTGCGTAATCTAATTCTCTCATTTCGTTTTTTAGCGTTGGATACTCCCATACCTATATCAGTAACAACTGCAATAGCAAATCTACCTACTCCCACAAAATTAACTCTTAGTATGAAATTACGAAGTGTTTCTGGATTAAAGCCTCCTGATTTAATTACTGCACGAATACCTGCATCTGCCAAGTCAATCGTCGTAAATGTTCCAGTTGCTATTGTCATCATTCTAACTATTGTTCTATTATTAAATGGTATTATTTTTCTCCACTCTAAACTATTTATATCATTTTTTTCTTTCAATTCTGAGATAAATCTTCTAATGAAATAAGAAGCTCTTACCAAGATTTCATTAATTACAACTGGTATAGATTGACGCTTAAGTTCGTTCATTACTGCTTTTTCTGTTACTACATCAAGTTTATTTTGTGCACCTTCAAAAAGTACATTAAATGCACCAAGATTAACTTGGTTTTTCCCTTCACCAATTCCATTCATATATGCATTTCTTAAGGATTTTAAAAAATCTTTATTTTTAAAACACGGAATAGAGGCTAGTTCTGTTATTATTGATAAAAAAGTACCTGGTAAACTTGCAGATGTAGCAATGTCACTCATCAAATGGCCTTTTCTGTTTGCAATTGTTTTTGCACAAGTTATAAACCAATTAATAATTCCTGAAAATATTTTTGTTACAACATTTTTTCCAACAAAATTACCATAATCATTAACAGTTATTGGTATATTAATACTTTCTCCATTTTTATTTACATACATCGTATGACCGGTAAACTGAACTATAACGCAACATACTAATCCTATAATCGTTGGATGATGACAAAAATCATCAAGTCTATGTGTATTCCCTCCTATTCCAAAATTACCAGAGCTATAGTCTCCATCCCCAGGTAAGTGAAATTTGGTTTCCAAAAATCTAATAGCAGTTTCTAATCTCTCTGGATCTTTTCCTCTTTTTTGAGTCCACGGAATATAATCTGGGTGTTTTTTAGCAAAATTTATAACTTTACTGTTTATATCTTTATGAGCATCTTTTTTAGCATCTGCAAAGTTCCATTCACCAACTATAGTGGAATCTATTATTCCCGTTAAAATTCCACTTGCAACAGCTATCATATAGTCTATTCCATCAGTATGGTTAGTAAGTCTTTCAATATCTGTATTTAATTCTGCTATTTTATCTTCTATCAATGCTAATTTTTCGTTAACATCTAAAATTTCTTTAGCTATTTGTCGTTTCCTAATATCTCCTATTCCATTGATATTTACTGGTGATATAATTTCATATTCTGTATCAAAACCTTCACTTGAAGTTTTAAACTCAACTATTGATTCCATAATATCTCTTTCCCTTTCATAATATACATTATCTCCTTTTTTATTTATAGCTAAAAATAAATTTTAAACAATTTTGTATCTAGAAACTCATATATTTTATAGCTAATATCACTATATATTTTAGATAAATATCTATTTCTTTAAATTCATCTTATTTATACTAAAATATATTATAATGCAAACGTTTAATTTTTTCAATGTTTACTTTAAAATCTAAATGATTTTTTAATATTTTAAATTTCAATCTCCTGAAAGGTTATTTTAGCAATCTGACAATTACACTTTTTATTATATATTATATACTTTCTGAATATCTATTTAATAATCAACTATTATCACAAGTATTCAATTTATATTTCATTATTAAATCAAGATATTATTTTATAACTTATTTGCAACCATCTTAATTAACACATTATAAATTCCACGAATCAGATTGTCTTGATTCGTGGAATTTATTATTTTATACAATTATTTCTTTGTATTGCTTTATTAGATAATATTATCGCTAATACAATAACTACTACTTTACAAATATATGATACATATGTATTTCCTCCTTCGAATATCTGTGAACAAACATTAATTAGAGAATGAGTCATTGCACATATCCAAAGGCTATTTGTCATATTATAAAGTGTCGATAATAAAAAGCTATTAGTTAGTAACCCTACTAAAAATGGAATTACACTTACCGGTGCTATTGAAATAGATAGCGATAATTTATTTAAAGAATCAAAAATATATATTGGAAAAGTTGAAAATAAGTATTTAGAAGGAAAAAAACGACGCAAAGTTTATTGGGGTTTATATAAACTACCTCAAGTAAATATAGTAAACGAAAAAACTTTAATTGATGATGGTGATGTTTTTTATATCAAAAACATAAAAATCGAAGCATTTCTTATTCCTGGGCATACGTGGGGACACCTTTTCTATTTAATTGATGATACATATTTATTTACGGGTGATACCATTTGGTTTGGTGCAGATGGTGGCTATGCATTTTTAAATACTCTCGCTGAAGATAGAAAGTTACAATGTAAATCACTAAAAAGATTAGAAGAAATACTAAGAAATAGAAATCTTAATCTGAAAATCATTACCGGACATACTGGTTGGACAGATGACTTTGATTTCGCCTTTGCTCATATAGATGAAGTTTGTAATGCATTAAAAAGAAAACCTATAGTTCATGACCCAAAAGCTCCATATGATGGTTTTGATGAAAGTGAAGATACAGAAGAAAAATCTAGAAGTGGATTTCTTGAAAAATGTTATCAAGCTAAGGTATAATACAGAAAAAAAGGGAAATTTTACTTCCCAAAAAAGTTAGTTTTTTTTTGGGAAGTAAAATAAATTTATAATTCTTCTTTGTTATAAAAGCACATTATATTCCCTAAATGTAATAATTCTACACAAAAAATTGATAAATATAATACTCTCTATAAATCACTATATAACTTTGAATTTATATATCTCTTTCCTTTTTTTGAAATATCCTGCTTCCTTCTACATAATGGATGAACAGGATCCCCCGATTTTGTTAGTTTAGTGAATGTAAATATTTTAATCTTTTTTTCTTTTAACTTTTTTAAAAGTTCTTTTTTTCCCTCTAATAGTGGCTTCCTCTTTAGTTGACCCCAAGCACCCCATACTTCAGTAGTTTTATTCTTTTCAATATAATCAATTATACACTTTATATTTTCATCTAAAAGTTTTTCATTAATCTCTCCTAAATCACTGGCTTTTGTCGCACGTTCCGGATAGACATTAAATACTATCCATCCATCATAATTTAATACCTCACTTGCTTTAATTATTCTATTGACAGTTTTATCACTATAATCCAAATTTGCTGCTGATGGATTCATACATATTGCTACTAATGGATTTTTTCCCTTTTTTCCCAGTAAGTAACGATATTCTTTACTATCTCCTTCAGGTTTACATAAATCAGGTTTTCCCCCTTTATAATTTACAATGCTTTTTGTAATCTTATTATTCATACTATTTTCCTCTTTATCTTTCTAAATATTGTTATTAAAAAATACTTAAGCATTATTAATCATTTTATACCCTTATTTAACCAACTCTCAAAATCTATATAATCATTTAAATAATATAAAGTGTATCTGAATATTCTACCTCACATCTGGAATAAACACATGAATATTTTTTATATTAGAATTAAGAAACTCTATGTATATTCTTCTTCCTAAGACTACATCTTTATCAATAATTATTTCCTCAATCTCATAATAAACTTCTGCATCTTTTTCTGAATTTTTTAAATAATTTAAAATTACCTGTTCGAAGCGCAACTGTCCAGCGAATTCACCAGAATTTCTATTGGCTTCAGGAAATTGTGGGCTAACATTATCTACATTACCTTTTCCAAAGAATAACTCAACTTGTTTTTTATTAACTCTTATCTCATCTTGTGTTAATAGAAAAGGTTTTAACGAATCCGCTATAAAATGACCTCTATCAAATCCATCGTAATTAACATGTGCATGCTTAACATTTTTTAATGTATCGATAAAGTAATTTTCCTCAGGATTTTTTCTTAATATCACATTTACCAACCGTTTTTTCTGATCGAATACTGGATTTTCTTTTACTCCCTGATTAATATCCTTTTCTTTAGTAATTATATAGTATTTTCCATCTTTTTCATACTCTAGCATAATAAAAACCTCCAAATTATATAAACATAGTTTATGTTTAGTGTATCACAAAAATATGCAATTTCATATAACAAATTCAATTTTATATTATTTAGTATTTTGAATTTTAATATTATAACATTGTACTTAATTATTCTAATTTTTAAATCCGGATCTCTTATTAATTTTAATAATTATTCAACTTTTTTTCTTTTATAAGACTTTTATTTTTCTGATTTCTTCTTTCTATACATTCCTCAAAAAAAGACGACAGTTTTCACTATCGTCTTTAATATCTATTTTGTATTCTAACTATTTTCTTAAAACATTATATCTAAATTAATCCTGCATCTTTTAGGATTTCTTCAATATATGTTCCTTTAATTTTTTTCAATACACGTTTACTAATTGCTTTAGCAAATAGAGGTAGTTTAACTTCTTCAAGTTTTTTACCATCTATTAGACGGTTAGTTGATTTAGTCATTACACGTAAATCATATGCAGAATTAAATACCTCTATCAACATCTAGTAATGTGTAGACTGCTTCCATAGCTGTACGAACAGAATATTCTGTAGTGAAGACAGTATCGCGAGGTGTTTCAGAGAAGTTACCTATAAATGCTAAGTTTTTAGAACCTTCTGGGATAACTAATGGTCTATCTCCATCATGTCTTGGCATAAAGTAACTTGTTATATAAGGCATATAACATGGAACTGTGCTACAACCTTTGCTAGCAAATTCGTGAATAAATTGTTTAGGAACACCAATATGGTAAAGCCATTCTTCTGCTATTTCAATACCTGTACAAGCTTCTATTGGTTTTTTAATATAGTTACCTGAAATATTAGAATATAGACCGTAAATCCAAACTACTAATTTATCTTTAGATTGAGATTTAAAGTGTGGTTGACGGTTAAGTGTAAAGCTCAACATCCAATTTGAATAACGTGCTGTTACAATACCACCAGTTACTACTTTACCTGCATAAGAATCACGTTTACAAACTTTTTCTATATATTCTGCGATTCGTTTATCTGTTACAGTCGTTGTAGCTGAGACAAACCAGCTTTGATCAGAAAGATTTTCACAAAATACTTCTGGACGTCCAAAACGTTCATCTTGTTTAGCTAAGTTTTTCCAAAGTTGCCAAGCACCACCAAGTTCTTTGCTGACTGGAGCTGAAGTATCATTGTTACCATATGTTGTAGATGCTGTGATACTACCGTTTGTAACAAATACTAGGTTATCTTCAGTTAATTCTCTAACAACAGGTTCCCGTTTACTTCTAAAATTAGATGTTTAGCTACTAAATCTTTTCCTTGTTTTTCAACTTTAATATCTTTAACTACAGTATTATACTCAAAAGTTACACCATAATCTTCTAAATATTTAACTAATGGTAGAACTAGTGATTCATATTGATTATATTTAGTAAATTTAAGTGCTGATAAATCAGGTAGTCCTTTAATGTGATAAATGAATTTCAACATATATCGACGCATCTCAGCAACTGAATGCCATTTTTCAAAAGCAAACATTGTTGCCCAATAAGTCCAAAAATTAGACTCAAAAAATTCACTACTAAAGAAATCTGTTATTTTCATACCTTGAAAAATCATGTTAGTTTTGAATAATTGTACATTTTTATTTTATAACTTTTGTACATTTTTATATTGACATTTACAATAATAAGTTAATTAAATTATTTTTTATCAATCCAACTAAGTGCTTACTATGTTAGCAATTTCAATAGGATGCTTAATATACATCTCATGACCACAATCTTCCAGTAACTCAACATAAAAATATTTTGGAAGTTTATCTAGTGATATCTTTCTTCATTCAGGTTCTTTCTCATATGCCGGAGCTATAAATAATACATCTTTTGATTCTAAATTTCTTTGAAATGACCTAATAACTCGACGTAATTTAAATAAATAAAAAACTTTTTCAAAATCTAAATCTAATTCAAATTTATCAGAAGTATTATTATATCGATATGAATGTCTTAATGCTTGTTCTAGATTTTCTGACCAATAATATGACTTAGATTTTTTATTTATTATAACTTCTTCTAAATTTGTAAAAGTATGCTACTCAAATTAAGCTTTTGTTGCTTCTATCTCATTTTCAAGAGGAATAGTCTCGTCTAAGTTCAAATATCCCCTATCTAATAAAATAAGTTTAGTTACTTTTGAACAACGTGATGCTAAAAATCTAGACAAATCAGCTCCTAGTGAATGACCAATTAAATAAACCTCTTCACCGTTTTTTATTTCATTATCAAACCAACTTTGTAATGTTTTTTTATCTTGTATCATTTCTTTATAAAGATTTAGATAAACATTATCCATATATAGCTCTTCAAAGAAATCCTTCACAAAATAATAGTTACTACCTAAACCACCTATAAAATACGCTTTTATTCTTCTACTCATCAATATTTACCTCTCTAAAATATATATTAAATTTCAAAAATATATTAATAGTATACTCAATACTATTCCAATTTCTATTACTTAAATTTATTAGTAATTAAAATATAGTAATATTACAATATAATATATTTTCAAAAATAATAAAAAACTAATAATACTTGCTTTAAATCTATAATATTTTTGTAGTAGAATAAAAAATCGAAGCTAATTTCTTAACTTCGACTTTTTACTATTACTCAATATCCCTAGAGTAACTTTGATTTTATCTAATAATATACATAAATTTTTGAATTTACTATATTATTATTTCCCCTATACTACCTTTAACCATATTATACACCTCTTACAGTTTTTCTGCAAGGATTTATTAAAAATAGTACGTATTTTCTGATAAAAATACAAAAAATAATAATTTTAAACTAAAAATTTAATATATTAATACATATAATATATTGAAACAATCAAATATCTCTAATTAAATATGAACATTATGTAAATCTTTATTAAACATATAAAAAAAGCAAGGTGAAATTCACCTTGCTTTATGTGTTTCAATTCAATTATTATTTAACGATTGAAGTTACAACACCTGAACCTACAGTACGTCCACCTTCACGAATTGAGAAACGAGTTCCTTCTTCGATCGCGATTGGAGAAATAAGTTCTACATTGATTGATACGTTATCCCCAGGCATTACCATTTCAGTACCTTCTGGTAAAGTAACTACACCAGTTACGTCAGTAGTACGGAAGTAGAATTGAGGACGGTAGTTTGTGAAGAATGGAGTGTGACGTCCACCTTCTTCTTTAGATAATACGTACACGTCAGCTACGAATTGAGTGTGTGGAGTGATTGTTTTAGGAGCTGCTAAAACTTGTCCACGTTCGATATCTTCACGAGCAACACCACGTAATAATGCACCGATGTTATCTCCTGCTTCAGCGTAATCTAATAATTTACGGAACATTTCAACACCTGTTACAGTAGTTGAAGCTGGTTCTTCAGTTAATCCAACGATTTCTACTACGTCTCCAACTTTAACTTGTCCACGTTCAACACGTCCAGTAGCAACTGTACCACGACCTGTGATTGAGAATACGTCCTCAACTGGCATCATGAATGGTTTAGCGTTATCACGTTCTGGAGTTGGGATGTACTCGTCAACTGTTTCCATTAATTCGATAATAGCTTTTTCTGCATCAGCATCTCCTTCAAGAGCTTTAAGAGCAGAACCTTTGATTACTGGTAGTTCATCTCCATCGAATCCGTATTCAGATAATAGTTCACGAACTTCCATTTCAACTAATTCTAATAACTCTTCGTCATCAACCATATCACATTTGTTTAAGAATACAACAATTTTTGGTACTCCAACGTTACGAGATAATAGGATGTGCTCACGAGTTTGAGCCATTGGTCCATCAGTAGCAGCGATTACTAAGATAGCTCCGTCCATTTGAGCAGCACCAGTGATCATGTTTTTAACATAGTCAGCGTGTCCTGGGCAGTCTACGTGTGCGTAGTGACGGTTTGGAGTTTCGTACTCGATGTGAGAAGTGTTGATTGTGATACCACGTTCTCTTTCTTCTGGTGCGTTATCGATTGAAGCGTAGTCTTTAGCTTCTCCACCATAAGTTTTTGCTAATACAGTAGCGATAGCTGCTGTTAAAGTAGTTTTACCGTGGTCAACGTGACCAATTGTTCCAATGTTAGCATGTGTTTTACTACGGTCAAATTTTTCTTTTGCCATTTTAAAAATGTCTCCTTCAAGTTAATAAAATTTTATTTTTTTAAATTAGTCACATAGCATTCTATGATAACTATATTTTATAATGTTACAACGAAAATTGCAACTATAAAGAATAATTTTTATTATCCTTTATTTTTTTTGATAATTTCTTCAGAAATTGATTTAGGTACTTCTTCGTAGTGGTCGAATACCATTGAGTAAGTACCACGTCCTTGAGTTGCAGAACGTAGAGAAGTTGCATATCCGAACATTTCAGATAATGGTACTGAAGCACTTACTACTTGAGCGTTACCACGAGCTTCCATACCTTCAACACGTCCACGACGTGAAGTGATATCACCCATGATATCTCCTAAGTATTCCTCAGGCATAACAACTTCAACTTTCATGATTGGTTCTAAGATTACTGGGTTACATTTTTTAGCAGCTTCTTTAAGAGCTAATGATGCAGCAACTTTGAACGCCATTTCAGATGAGTCGACATCGTGATATGATCCATCGAATAATTTAGCTTTAACATCGATTAATTCGTATCCAGCTAATACCCCGTTTGCCATAGAGTCTTTTAATCCTGCTTCTACTGCTGGGATGTATTCACGTGGAACTACCCCACCAACGATAGCATTTTCGAATTCAAATCCTGCACCTGGCTCATTTGGAGTGAACTCAATCCATACGTCCCCGTATTGTCCACGTCCACCAGATTGACGAGTGAATTTACCTTGTACTTGTGCAGCTTGTTTGAATGTTTCACGGTAAGATACCATTGGAGCACCTACTGTACATTCAACTTTGAATTCACGACGCATACGGTCAACGATGATGTCTAAGTGAAGCTCACCCATACCTGCGATAATAACTTGTCCAGTTTCTTCGTCAGTTCCAGCACGGAATGTTGGGTCTTCTTCTTGTAATTTTTGTAAAGCTGTTGACATTTTATCTTGGTCAGCTTTTGATTTTGGTTCAACTGAAAGTTGGATAACTGGTTCTGGGAATTCCATTGATTCAAGAATAACTTCGTTTTTCTCGTCACATAATGTATCCCCAGTTGTAGTATCTTTAAGACCAACAGCCGCAGCGATATCACCAGCATAAACTTCAGCGATTTCGTTACGAGTGTTAGCGTGCATTTGTAGGATACGTCCTACACGTTCACGTTTACCTTTAGTTGAGTTTTTAACGTATGAACCAGATGATAAAATACCTGAGTACACACGGAAGAAAGTAAGTTTCCCTACGAATGGGTCAGTCATAACTTTGAAAGCTAGGGCTGAGAATGGCTCTTCGTCTGAAGAGTGTCTTTCTACTTCTTCATCAGTATCTGGGTTAACACCTTTAATTGCAGGTACGTCTAATGGAGATGGTAAGTATTCTACTACCGCATCTAGCATTGGTTGTACACCTTTATATTTGAAGGCTGATCCACATACTACTGGGAAGAATTCTACAGATAATGTAGCTTTACGAATTGCAGCTTTAAGCTCGTCAATTGTAATTTCTTCTCCACCTAAGTATTTTTCCATGAAGTCTTCATCGAATTCTGCAACAGCTTCGATAAGTTTTTCACGGTATTCTTCAGCTTGATCTTGATAGTCAGCTGGGATTTCTTTTACAACAAGATTTTCCCCAACGCTTCCTTCGTTGTAGATAGCTTTCATCTCAACAAGGTCGATTACACCTTCGAATAAATCTTCAGCTCCGATTGGAAGTTGAATTGGGTGTGCGTTAGCTTGTAATCTGTCGTGGATTGTTCCTACAGAATATAGGAAATCAGCTCCTGTTTTATCCATTTTGTTTACGAATACGATACGAGGAACTCCATAAGTTGTAGCTTGACGCCAAACTGTTTCTGTTTGTGGTTCAACACCTGATTGCGCATCTAATACTGCTACTGATCCATCAAGTACACGAAGTGAACGTTCAACCTCAACTGTGAAGTCTACGTGTCCCGGTGTATCGATGATGTTGATACGGTGATTTTTCCACTCAGCAGTTGTTGCAGCAGATGTAATAGTGATACCACGTTCTTGTTCTTGTTCCATCCAGTCCATTTGAGAGTTACCATCGTGAGTATCTCCGATTTTGTGGATTTTCCCAGTGTAGAACAAAATACGCTCTGTAGCAGTAGTTTTACCTGCGTCGATGTGAGCCATGATACCGATATTACGAGTATCTTTTAAAGAAAATGCTCTAGTCATGAGTCAATTTTCTCCTTTCATAAATTTTTAAATGTTTTGAGTAATTTGTCTTTTATAGTGAAAAACTCAAGCTATAAAATAGCTTGATATTCACCTTATAATTACCAACGATAGTGAGCAAATGCTTTGTTAGCTTCAGCCATTTTGTGAGTATCTTCACGTTTCTTAACAGCTGAACCAGTGTTATTTGCTGCGTCTAAAATTTCATTAGCTAAACGTTGTTCCATAGTTTTTTCTCCTCTTAAACGAGAATAGTTAACTAACCAACGTAGACCTAATGTAGTTCTTCTTTCAGCACGTACTTCTACTGGTACTTGGTAGTTAGAACCACCAACACGACGAGCACGAACTTCAAGAACTGGCATGATGTTGTTTAATGCTTCTTCGAAAACTTCCATAGCATCACGTCCTGATTTTTCTTTAATTAAATCAAACGCAGAATATAAAATTCTTTGTGCTGTACCGCGTTTCCCATCTAGCATTAATTTGTTAATCAATTTTGTAACTAATTTTGAGTTATAAATTGGATCTGGCAAAACGTCACGTTTTGCAACTGGACCTTTACGTGGCATAGTGTCTGCCTCCTTTCACGAATTCTTTTTATCAAATTTTTATCTTATATTATTTTTTCTCTTTTGGTTTTTTAGCACCGTATAGTGAACGTCCTTGTTTACGGTCGTTAACTCCTGCAGTATCTAAAGCTCCACGGATGATGTGGTAACGTACCCCTGGTAAGTCTTTTACACGTCCTCCACGAATAAGTACAACACTGTGTTCTTGTAGGTTGTGTCCGATACCTGGGATATATGCTGTTACTTCGATTTGGTTTGATAAACGAACACGTGCATATTTACGTAAAGCTGAGTTAGGTTTTTTAGGTGTCATAGTCCCAACACGAGTACAAACTCCACGTTTTTGTGGTGAAGAAATGTTAGTTTCTTTCTTTCTTTGAGAGTTATAACCTTTGTTAAGTGCTGGTGAATCTGATTTTGATACTTTTGATTTACGAGGTTTACGAACTAATTGGTTAATAGTTGGCATTTTCCTGATTTCCTCCTTCCCTGTTTATTTGTGAATCACCTAGCCAGGTGTATCACATTTTTAAATTTTTTATAAGCCTTAGTGGCTTTACACAGAGTGCCGTAACACTCACGTACTAAATAATACCACTTTTATTTTTTCTTGTCAACACTTTTTTTAAAAAATTTTATATCTTTTTTCACTTGCTATTATCATATTCTATTTTTACACTTAACCAGGTGTTTCATTCTACTAATGTAAATAAACACTTCCATGTGTATCACAATAGTATTTTTAATAAACTATTCCAGGCGTTTCATTTCCAAGTTTAAATTTTATTATTTGTATAGAAATAATTAAATTATACTCTTGTTTATTAAAACGATTACATGTATAATATAACTACAGATAACATTGGAGGCATAGTTTATGATAGAAATTAAAAATCTTACCGTGAAATTTGATACAAAGTGCGCTGTTGATGATTTAAGTTTTACCATTAATGATGGAGAAATATTTGGTCTTATCGGGCATAATGGTGCAGGTAAATCTACTACAATCAAATCTTTGGTTAGTATATTAGAACCTACTTCTGGAGAAATTTATTTCAATGACCTACTTTTAAAAAATAATAGATTAGAATGTAAAAGACAAATTGGCTATGTACCTGATTCACCTGATATGTTTCTTACATTATCAGCCTTTGAATATTGGTCATTAGTCGCTAGCATATACGAAATAGATAATAAAACAAGAGATGAAATTCTTAACAGGTACTGCAAATTATTTAATATGATAGGCGTTGAGCATCAGGAGATTAGTTCCTTCTCTCACGGTATGCGACAAAAAGTATTCGTAATTGGCGCCCTATTATCAGAACCTAAGTTCTGGATTATGGATGAACCGATGACTGGATTAGATCCACAAGCTGCATTTGACTTAAAAAACTTAATGAAAGAACATGCCACTAAAGGAAATAGTGTTCTATTTTCTACTCATGTCTTGGAGGTCGCTGAACATCTATGCGACAGAATAGGTATCCTCAGCAAAGGAAAACTAGTTTTTATCGGTACACTTAACGAGCTTAAAGAACAATTTGAGGGAGATAATTTAGAAGAAATTTATCTTAATATAGTAAAAAATTCAAATTCAAATATTTTAGGTGGTGATTAAATATGAGATTCAATGTAATTAAAGAATTATTTTTAACGAATCTACTTTATAGTTTTTCACCTCAAAGAATAAAATACAGAAAAAAATTTAGTGAAAAGAACGATATAAGACATAATCTTTTTAAAAATTTGTTAATAATGAATTTAGTCAATTTCTTAAATATTTTATTTGTATTTTCAATATTTTCATATGGTTTCAACTTTTCCGGCCCAGGATATCGAAGTATACTTTTCTTTATTTTATTAATGGTGTTTATTCAAATTTTAAATAATTTTACCAATATGTTTTATGAAAGTGATGATACATTGGCAATTATTCATTTACCAGTTACAGGGGCTGAAATATTTTTTAGTAAATTGTTCACTCTACTTTCACTAGTTATAAGTAATTTTATTCCATTAATAGTTATAAACTTGATTATTGGATTAAATGAAGAATTTTCAATTCAAAAATTTTTATTCGTCTTAGTATATAGTTTTGCATTTATTATTACTTTAATATGTTCTATAATGACGATACTTTCTTTTATTACTTATATCCCAAATTTCAAGAATAATAAAGGAAAAGTTAATGCAGCTACAATCTTGATTGCAGTGATAGTTTTTACGGGGGGGATATTTGAGTTTGCTCATACTTTTAAAAATATTGGTTCTGAATATTCAGGAGATATATTTTTAAATATACTCGTATTAGATATTTCTAAGACTTATACTTATTTAATAATAACTATAATCCTAGCAGTTATCTCGTTCTTTACTACTTATGTATTCGTAGTAAAAAAATACATGAAGGACTTATATAGAATATCAGGTAGTACATATACATCTAGTTCTAAAACTGTAAAAATTAAAGAAAATACTAATAGCACATCAACTACACTATTTTCTAAACTAATTAAGAGAAATGTAAAGCTATTGTTAAACAGTACAATTTCGTCAACTGTATTTACTAATCTTCTTATCACGCTTGGTATATTTATAATTCCAATTATAGAAATTAGAAAGCACGGGGGTATTACACTACCACCTATATTCTATCCAGTAGCTATGACTATAGGATTTACATTAGCATTGTACATTAATTCTAATCCTATGAATTTTACAAGTATAGCAATATCACTAGAAAAACAAGATTACTATTTTTTAAAATCTCTGCCATTAGATTTTAAAAAATATCTAAAAATTAAATTAGCAATAGCTACCTTATTACAACTTGGATTTGGATTATTTGCTCTGATTGCGATGTTAATTATAACTAAAACACCAATCTTATTAACAATTGTAACAATAATATCTTATATTATTTCAAGTATTGTCTTTTCATTCTATAGTTATACAAGCGACTATAAAAAATTATATCTAAACTGGAACACTATCACAGATTTAGCTAATCGTAGTTCGATAAATCAAGTCCTATTAACTATTTTAGCTTTTGGAGCTATTTTATTATTAGTACTACTTAATGTCGCGACATTCTTCTTAATTGCTATGCTGCCATCATCAGCAAATATAGTAGGAATAATATATTCTCTAATACTAATTATATTGTTGATTCTTGCAACAAGAAAATTAAGAAAAAATATATTCGATAAAATATATTAATAAACATAATATAACTAGAGTGGGAGTGACTCAAAATCGATTTTTAAGTCACTCCCACTTTTTTATTATTCTAATCCCCTATAATAATCACTATCTATTTCTCTATAAGGAGCTATATCCTGAACGTATTCTAATACCCCTTGAAATTCACCATTTTCATCATATACACCTGCATAAGTAACATGAACAAACTTCCCTCTTGATTCTGATTTAAACCACATTTCATACTTGTCTTTTTTTCTATCTCGCAAGTTCTTCATTATAGTTTTAACTTTTTCTAGGTACTTAGGTGGATGACATAGTTCTACATTTCTACCTACTTGACCAGGTGTGCGCTTAAAAATCATCTCTTCTTCTGAACAATGGTTATTATAATATTGAAAAACCTCATCTTTATTAACAAAGGTAATTTCCATCGGAAGATGATTTAATATTAAATCAATTTGATTTAATGATAAATAACCATTTCCGATTTTTTGAGGTGTATCCCTATTGAAAGTTTCTTCTTTAATTTCTTTCGGTTTATAGATAATAGTAAACTCTCCTTCAGGTGTTTGAATAATTTTTGTTAATTCCCCTTCGCTTACCTCTATTACTTCACTGTCATTACTAGAAATTTGAGTTTCAAAATCTTCTCTATGAGGAATCCACTCTTCTTGAGGTCGAATTATTGCATAACCGTATGCAGCACTGTCCTTAGCTATACTCAACCAATCGTCTTGAGTAAATGTTTCTAATAATATCATCAGAAGAATCGACTCTTCCTTAAAGATCATTTCTTCAAATTCTTTAACAAAGACTTCAAATTTTTCTTTAACAGTTGTTATATCTGCATTAGGTAGTTTTTCCGCTTCTTCTTTTGCCAGTTTGAACAAATCTCTGATTTCATCATCAACACCCCACATAACCTTAGGTGGTGCATCGTGACCATATTTTTCCATTATAGGAAACATAAGTTCTTCTTTGCGTTTATAATGAATATCGAACTGCCCTAACAATTGCAACTGACGAAGCAATCCTTTTAAAACTGCTACTTTTGTATCACCATCATCGAGCTTAGCATAATTGTCTAAAATTCGTCGAACTCTTATTATCGCGGCTCTTAAAGCTAAATTTTCTTGTTTAAACACTTGAACTGGATGTCCTGGATGCTCACTATCTTCAACTTCTACAGTTTTTATCGCACCTTTAAACAAATTAGCATGTACATTACATAACTTCATAACATCTTCAAAAGTTACGCCAGAATCTGAATTCATAAGCTCATGCTCCATTAAAGATATCTCAATCGCAGATACTCCAGAAAAATGTTCATTGAATTCATCTTGAACAGATTCGGCAGACTCACCTTTATGAAGTCGTAATAATATATCTCGTAAAACTTCAATTCTCTTTGTAGCCATTAGTCTAACCCTACTACTTCATATCCATTAGCTTCTAATGTAGCAATAATTGTTTCAAGTTTAATTCCTGCTAGCTTCGAACCCATTCTAAGTGAAGTCTTTCTCCCTACAGTATTTCTCATGATTGGATTAGCCAAAGGTTTAAACCCTAAATCCACTAAAATATCCAATACTTCTGGGTGTTTATCAACAACTTGTGCAACTGGTATACTTACATCTATAATATTATCCATTTCTCATTACCTCACTACCTTATATTATTACTATAATTATATCATAAGCCATTGATAATCGCTATCAAATTAAAATGATAATATAAAAAGATGTAACTTAAAAATTTTCTCTAAGTTACATCATTAATATTACTTTATAATTTTTATTTCTTCAAAACTAATCACAATCTGATAAAGAACTTTTATTATAAATTATTTCTCCACTCAAGAAGTTTTTCTACATCTTCTTGTTTAATATAATCACTTGCTACCGCTTCTTCGATTAAGTAGTTATAGTTAGTTAATGTGTGGTACTCTACTTTATCTGCTGCAAAGGCATCTTGTGCTTTCTTAAGTTCATAACTAAATATTGCCACAACACCTAGAACTACTGCACCAGCTTCTTCTAACGCTTTAGCCACTTTTAATGAAGATAATCCAGTTGAGATTAAATCTTCAATAATAACAACTTTTTGCCCTTCTAGTAATCTACCTTCGATTTGATTTGTTTTCCCATGTTTTTTAGCTGAATCTCTCACGTAAATCATAGGTAAATCCAGTACTTCACTTACCCATGCAGCGTGAGGAATACCTGCTGTTGCAGTACCAGCTACTACTTCTACTTCTGGGAATTTAGCTTTAATTACTTCACTCATACCAGCTGCTATTTCACGACGAATCGTAGGGTACGACATTGTAATTCTGTTGTCGCAGTAAATTGGTGATTTAATTCCAGATGTCCAAGTGAAATAATTATTTGGTCTTAATGCTACTGCTTCAATATCTAATAAGTGTTTTGCTATTTTTCTTTCTAATGCCATGTTTTTCTCCTTTATGTTAGCTGTATATCTAATATTATTTTACGAATTGACTTTTAATAAGTTTATAAACTTCAAGTGGATTTTGCGATTTAGTTATAGAACGACCAACCACGATATGTGTACTTCCTTCTTCGTTGGCAACAGTTGGAGTTGCTACACGTTTTTGATCTCCTACTTCATCAGTTTCTAATCTTATTCCTGGAGTTACTTTTAAGAAGTCATCTCCACAGTTTTCTCTAATTAATCTTGCTTCCCAAACTGATGAAACTACTCCATCAAGTCCTGCTTTTTTAGCTAGTTTAGCATAATTAATTACGCTCTCTTCTAGAGATACAGCAATTAGTTGCTCGTCTTTCATCGCTTCTTCTGATGTCGAAGTTAATTGTGTTATTGCTATTACATTAGTATCTACACTACCACCTTCAACCATTCCTCGTTTTGCTGCTTTTAGCATCTCATAGCCTCCTGCAGCATGTACTGTAAGAATATCAACTTTGAATTTCGCCAATCCTTTTGTCGCACCATAAACTGTATTAGGAATATCATGTAGTTTAAGATCTAAGAATATCTTGTGTCCTAATTCTTTAATTTTTTCAATAACAACAGGTCCATTTTGTAGATATAATTCCATCCCTACTTTTACAAATAATTTTTCTTCACCAAATTTTTCTAAAAAACTTAATGTATCTTCCAAAGTTGGAAAATCTAACGCTATTATTACATCTTTATTCATAATATTTCTCCTTTTTATTTATATGCACGATCGCGAAGTTCTAATATATGTTCAACTCCTAATTCATCAAGTGCCGCTTCTAATTTATCAATAATTTTTGGACAAGCATATGGATCTGCAAAATTCGCTGTACCTACTGCTACTGCACTCGCCCCAGCAGAGATAAAGTCAATAACATCCCATTCATCCATAATTCCTCCCATTCCTATAATAGGAATATTTACAGCTTGACTTACTTGATAAACCATTCTTATAGCTACAGGTTTTACCGCTGGTCCTGATAATCCACCTGTTACGTTCGCAATAATTGGTTTCCCAGTCTTTTTATCTAGCCTTACACCTACTAAAGTATTTATCATTGTAATACCATCAGCTCCACCTTCTTCTACTGCTTTTGCCATAGCTACAATATCGGTAACGTTAGGTGAAAGTTTCACATAAACAGGTACGCTAGATACCTCTTTTACTTTTCTAGTTAAGTTTTTGGCTGTTTCTGGATCCGTTCCAAATTGAATCCCACCATGTTTTACATTAGGACAAGATATATTTAACTCTAATGCATGAACATTCGGTGCTTTACTTATATGCTCTGCTACATAGACATAATCATCTATTTCACTTCCCGCAACATTAGCAATAATAGGAACATCATATTTTTCTAATTCTTTTAATTTAGTTTCTAATATCTCATGAACCCCAGGATTTTGTAGACCTATTGCATTCAACATTCCACTAGAGGTTTCAGCGACACGTGGTGTAGGATTTCCAAAACGTGGTTCTTTAGTAGCTGCCTTAATCATGATTGCGCCAAGTCTACTTAGATCATAAAAGTTAGCATATTCTAAACCAAATGCAAAGCATCCTGATGCTGGCATTACAGGATTTTTTAAATTTAACCCTGGTAATTTTACTCGTAATCTTTCGCTCATAAATTCCTCCTATAATGCTATTTCTTTCGAATCATAAACTGGTCCATCGTAACATACACGCGAGATAGATCCATCGATTTTTTCACAAACACATGCATAACATGCACCAACTCCACAGGCCATTCTTTCTTCTAAAGAAATATACCCCATCTTTTCTTCATCCATCTTAGTTAATGCTTTTAACATAGCAAATGGACCACAACTATAATACTTATCATAGTCAACTTCATAATTTTTTATAACATCAGTAACAAAACCTTTTTCTCCATAACTTCCATCAGCTGTAGCAACATAAGTTGTACCAAGCTCTGCGAATTTTTCTTCATAAAACACATCTTTCACATTATTAAAACCTAAAATATGTACAGTGTTTACCCCTTGTTTTCTAAATTGCTTTGCTAATTCATATAATGGTGGAACTCCAATTCCTCCACCTACTAGCAACGCAGTTTGCCCTTTTTCTAGCGTATAAACATCATATCCTTTTCCTAATGGTCCTAATACGTCTACTAAATTACCTGCTTCTAATTCTGAGATCTTTTTAGTACCTGCTCCATCTGCTCTGTAGACCATCACAAATGTATTTTTTTCTTTATTAATTTCACAAATTGAAATTGGTCTTCTTAATAAAAACTCATAGCTGTTACTTACTTTAATATTTACGAATTGTCCTGGTGTATTCATTTCTTTAACTACATCTCCTTGTAGTTCAATTCTAAATATTTTATCTGCTACTTGTTCATTACTGATTACTTTTGCTAAATAAGTATCCATCTACACACTCCTTCTCATGAAAAAGGAGAAGATAACTTTACATATTGATTTTATAAAATCAAATCTATCAAGTTAACTTTCTCCCCTTTTCATTAAATTTTTATAGCTATTAATCCCACTCTATATTAGCAGCTTCTACTTTTATAACTTTATATAATTTCTCTTCATTTTCTACTAAGTCCCTTATTATTTCTTTGAACTTTTCTGCTTTAATTTCATTTTCTGGTGAATAATCGCAGTAAGCTGTAAACATCCCTGCTTCTGAATCAAAATTTATCCCCTCTAATATTTCCGGATAATTTTTCCCAAGATAATAATTGAAAAATGCCTCCCAGTTATACCCATTCATATAAGCATCTTCACAAAGTTCATTCATCTTTTCACCAATATTAAATGGTTTATTATGTTCAATATTAAAAGTGATAATAATTTTATTGCCATATTTCAAGATTTCTACATAATCCATACTTTTTCTCCTATAGTGGTAATATATCAAATGAGATTGATTCTAGTACTTTTAGTAGCGCATCTGCTGTATCTAATGATGTTAAACATACAACCTCTTGCTCACTCGCTACACGGCGAATCTTGAATCCGTCTTTTGTTACATCTTTATCTTTTGAAGTAGTATTAACTACAACATCCACATCCCCATTATATATAGCGTCAAGTACACTATAGTCACTTTGATTAATTTTTCCTACTGGAGTAACTCTTAATCCGTGTTCATCTAAGTACTTGGCTGTTCCTTCTGTAGCTAATAGGTTGTATCCTAAGTCGAAGAATCGTTTTGCTATATTTAATGCTTCTTCTTTATCATCGTCACTAATTGTAAATAAGATATTTCCTTGATCACTTACTTTGATTCCTGCTGCAAGAAGTCCTTTGTAAAGTGATTTTTCTAGAGTTCTATCACTTCCCATTACTTCTCCAGTTGATTTCATCTCAGGTCCAAGAGTAGTATCAACATCTTTTAGTTTTTGGAAACTAAATACCGGTACTTTAGTGTACACATTCTCTGCTTCTGGTAATAGCCCAGTTTCATATCCTTTAGATTTTAGCGTTTCTCCAATGATAGCTCCAGCAGCAAGTTTTGCCATAGGAACTCCTGTGATTTTACTTAAGAATGGTACAGTTCTTGAGCTTCGTGGGTTAACTTCTAGTACGAATACTTCCCCTTTACTTATTACATATTGGATATTTAATAGGCCAACAATGTTTAATCCTTTTGCTAGTTTAATTGTATACTCTATTAACTTAGCTTTTTCATCTTCTGTTAGTGTTTGAGGAGGATGTACTGCTATTGAGTCTCCCGAGTGAACCCCTGCTCTTTCGATGTGCTCCATAATACCTGGAATAATTACTGTCTCACCATCACTAATAGCATCTACTTCTATCTCACGACCAACTAAGTATCTGTCAGTTAGTACTGGGTGTTCTGGTGTAAGTTTTACCGCTGTTTTCATATAACGACGTAGTTCTGCTTCTTCATAAACTATTTCCATAGCTCGTCCACCTAGTACGTATGATGGTCTTACTAATACAGGATATCCTATTTCTTCAGCATTCTTAACCGCTGTTTCTACATCGAAAGCAGTTTTTCCAAGTGGTTGTGGAATATCTAGTTTATGTAATAATTCTTCAAATTTATCTCTATCTTCTGCATTATCGATTTCTTCTAAAGCAGTACCTAGTATTTTTACACCGTGTTTTTCTAATTTAGCTGCTAGATTAATCGCTGTTTGCCCACCGAATTGAACTACAACTCCAAGTGGATTCTCATGATTAATTATCGCCATTACATCTTCTTCAGTTAGTGGCTCAAAGTACAGTTTATCAGAGATTGTAAAGTCTGTAGAAACTGTTTCCGGGTTGTTGTTAACAATGATTGCTTCATATCCTGCATCTTTAATTGCCATTACCGCGTGTACTGTTGCATAGTCGAACTCTACACCTTGTCCAATTCTAATAGGACCTGATCCTAGTACAACAATTTTTTTCTTATCACTAACGATTGATTCTTCCTCTTGTTCATAACTTGAGTAAAAGTATGGTGTTTCTGATACGAATTCAGCTGCACATGTATCAACCATTTTAAATACTGGTGTTATTTTATTTTCTTGACGAAGGTTGTAAATATCATCTTCAGTCATTCCCCATCTATGCGCAATTACCTTATCAGAGAATCCATATTTTTTAGCATATTCTAGTAAATCTAAATTTCCAACATTGTCTTTTAATTCATGTTCAATATCGATAATATTTTGCATTTTTTCTAAGAAGAACATATCAATTTTTGTAATATCGTGAATATCTTTTGTGCTTTGTCCACGTCTTAAAGCTTCTCCGATAAAGAATAATCTTTCATCTCCAGCTTGTTTAATCTTATCAATAATTTCTTCTAATGTGAAATCATCTCCATTAGGCAATCCAAGGTGGTGTACTCCATATTCTAATGAACGTATAGCTTTTAGTAAGCTTTCTTCATAAGTTCTACCCATAGCCATTACTTCACCAGTAGCTTTCATTTGTGTTCCTAATTTTCTATCCGCATTTTCAAATTTATCGAATGGGAAACGTGGAATTTTACTTACTACATAGTCAAGCGTTGGTTCGAAACAAGCATATGAGTTTTGTGTAACTGGGTTTATAATTTCATCAAGAGTTAAACCTACAGCAATTTTCGCTGCGATTTTCGCAATTGGATATCCTGTTGCTTTTGATGCTAAAGCTGATGAACGTGATACCCTTGGGTTAACTTCGATAATATAGTATTTAAATGAATTTGGATCAAGTGCAAGTTGTACGTTACATCCACCTTCAATTTTTAGAGCTCTAATGATTTTTAATGATACATTACGTAGCATGTGGTACTCTCTATCTGTTAATGTTTGAGAAGGTGCTACTACTACTGAATCCCCAGTGTGAATCCCAACAGGATCAATGTTTTCCATGTTACATACAACAATTGCTGTATCGTTAGAGTCACGCATTACTTCGTATTCAATTTCTTTAAATCCTGCTATAGATTTTTCTAATAAACATTGAGTAACTGGTGAATAGTGTAATCCACTACTTACTATTTCCTCTAAATCTTTCTCATCGTAACAGATACCTCCACCTGTTCCTCCCATCGTAAAGGCAGGACGAACAATTACAGGATAACCTATTTCAGCAACGAAATCTCTAGCTTCATCTAAATTTGTAATAATTGCTGATTCTGGAACTGGTTCATTAAGTTCATTCATCAGATTACGGAATAATTCTCTATCCTCTGCTTGTTCGATTGAACTTAATTTTGTTCCTAATAATTCCACTCCGTACTTATCTAAAATCCCACTTTTATGTAGCTCAACCGCAAGGTTAAGTCCTACTTGTCCTCCTAATGTTGGAAGTAATGCATCAGGTCTTTCTTTTCTGATAATTTTACTTACAAACTCAAGAGTTAAAGGTTCCATATAAACTTTATCTGCAATTTCTTTATCAGTCATTATTGTCGCTGGATTAGAGTTAACTAAGATAACTTCATATCCTTCTTCTCTTAAAGATAGACATGCTTGAGTTCCAGCATAGTCAAACTCTGCTGCTTGACCTATTGTAATTGGTCCAGATCCTATTACTAATATTGTTTTTATATCATTACGTTTTGGCATTTTTATTCTCCTTAATTTTGCATCGGTACTCTATAATTTCTCAGGTTATTTCCTATTTGTTTTCTTTAAATTCTCTCATATAATCTATAAACTGATCGAATAAGTAGTTAGGATCGTGTGGTCCTGGTGATGCTTCTGGGTGATATTGTACTGAAAATACTGGGTATTTTTTGTGTCGTACCCCTTCACATGTTTTATCATTTACTGATAGGTGTGTAAGCTCTAAATCTGTATCTTTTAGTGAGTCGATATCTACACTGAAACCATGGTTTTGCGAAGTAATATCAACTTTTCCAGTTATTAAGTTTTTAACTGGGTGGTTCGCTCCACGGTGTCCGAATTTAAGTTTATATGTTTTCGCCCCAGATGCTAGTGCAATAAGTTGATGCCCCATACAAATTCCAAAAACTGGGATTTTCGGCATAACTTCTTTAAGCATTTCGATTGTTTCTGGCACATCTTCTGGATCCCCAGGTCCATTACTTAACATAATTCCATCTGGGTTAAGTCTGAAAATTTCCGTAGCAGTTACGTTATGTGGTACTACAACGATGTCACAATTACGTTCATTAAGTTCTCTTAGTATCCCTGATTTCATACCAAAGTCTACTAGTACTACTCTATATCCATTTCCTGAAGATAAGAAAGCTTTTTGCGTTGAAACTTGTTCAATTTGGTTCGTTGGTAAGTCAGTTTTTCTAAGATTTTCTAATTGTTCTTCTGGATCCATACAAAGGTCTGTGATTATTCCTTTAATTGTTCCGTGTTCTCTTATTTTTCTTGTTAAACTACGTGTATCAATTCCTGATATACCTGGGATATTAAGTTCTTTTAATACTTCATCTAAACTATATTCTGTTCTAAAGTTAGAAGGTTTTTTACAAACTTCCCTAACAATAAGTCCTTTGATACTTGGATTAATTGTTTCAAAGTCATCTCTATTGATTCCGTAGTTTCCGATTAATGGATAAGTGAATGTTACTATTTGTCCATTGTATGATGGATCTGATAGTGTTTCTTGATATCCTGTCATACCTGTGTTAAATACTACCTCTCCTGCTAGTGCTTTGTTAGCACCGAATCCATATCCTTTATATACTGTTCCATCTTCTAAAATTAGTTGTCTATCGTAACTGTACATCTTTGTTCTCTCTTTCTAAGTTATTTATTTTTTAAACTTCAAATACTTCGCTATCTTTATATGCAACTTGACCTTCGCATAATGTTAGTACTGGGATTCCATAAATTTCTTCTCCTACGTACGGTGTGTTTCTACCTTTAGATAAGAATTTTTCCGGGTCAATTTTTAGTGATTTTTCTAAGTCGATTACTACTAAGTCTGCAAAACCACCTTCTTCTAAACGTCCATATGGTAAGTCGAAAGTATCTGCAACTTTTTCCGTCATTAACTTAACTAGTAAGTCTAGTGAGAATACTCCAGTTTTAACAAACTTCGTATAAAGTTGGCTAAATGCTGTTTCACTTCCAACAATTCCAAATGCGGCTTTTCTCATCGATAAGTCTTTCTCATGAGTAGCATGTGGAGCGTGGTCTGTTGCTATTACATCAATTGTTCCATCTAATAAACCTGCGATAAGTGCATTTCTATCTTCACGTGCTCTAAGCGGTGGATTCATCTTCCACATTCCGTTATCTTCTGGAATATCCATTTCATCACTAATTAGGTGGTGAGGACACACTTCACAAGTTACTTTAATTCCTGCTGCTTTCGCTTCTCTTACTACCCTAACTGATTCTTTAGTAGATACGTGACAAACGTGGTAGTGACATCCTGCTGCTTCAGCTAAAAGAACATCACGTGCAATCTGAACACTTTCACATACTGAAGGAATTCCTGGTAAGTCTAATTCACGACTTCTACGTCCACAGTGCATGCACCCTCCGCGGATTAATGAGTTATCTTCACAGTGAGCTACAATTGCTTTATTTAATTTAGCAGCAACCATCATAGATTCATACATCATGTTAGCATCCTGTACTCCTCTACCGTCATCACTAAAGGCAAACACATGCTCAGCTAATTCTTCGAAATCAGCATATTCTTTTCCTTCTTCTCCTTTTGTTATAGCTCCAAATGGTATTGCTCTAATTACTGAATCACGTTCGATAATATCTAGTTGTAATTTTAGGTTCTCATAGTTATCCGGTACTGGATTTAAATTAGGCATTGGCATTGCTGTAGTGAATCCACCACGTGCTGCCGCTCTTGAAGCATGATAAATATTTTCTTTGTATTCAAACCCTGGCTCTCTCCAGTGTACGTGAACATCTATAAATCCTGGTGAAACGAATTTCCCTTCTAAGTCTAATACCTTAGCTTCGTTTTCTTCAATGTTCTCAGCGATTTTTACTATTTTTTTATCATCAACTAAAATATCTCTTTCTACTAATACACCATTTTCTAAAATTTTACCGTTTTTTAAAAGTAACATATGCTTCTCCTCTTTATAAATTATTGTCTTTAATTATTTTCTCTATCATTGCCTGTCTCATGAACATTCCATTTTTCATCTGTTCAAAGATTACCGATTTAGATGCTTCAACTAGTTCTGAAGCTATTTCCATATCTCTATTAACAGGTGCTGGATGCATCACTATTGCAGATTCTTTTAACCTTTCATAACGCTCTTTAGTTAATCCGAAGTTATTATGGTATTCATCTTTACTTAATCCCATCTTAGAATCATGTCGTTCATGTTGAACTCTTAGTAACATACAAACATCAACTTCTCCAACTACTTTATCAAAGTCTACTACCTCTCCAAGTGTCTCGTCTTTAAAAATGTCAGGACATACAAATCTCACTCTTGCTCCTAATCTTGTAAGCATGTTGTAATTACTTCTTGCCACACGAGAATTCTTAATATCTCCTGCAATAATAACATTAAGATTTTCGAATGTTCCAAACTTCTCATACATCGTCATTAAGTCAAGCAAACATTGGCTTGGATGTTCTCCACTTCCATCTCCTCCGCTTAAAATTGGAATATTTAAATTAGTCAGTTCATTGTAGTAAGCATCTTGACCATGTCTAATAACCAACATGTTGCAACCTAACATCTCTAATGTTTTACATGTATCGTATAAAGTTTCACCTTTATTTACTGATGAAGTTGAGACCTCGAAGTTTATTACATTTAATCTATGTTTGTGCTCAGCTACCTCAAAACTATGTTTCGTTCTAGTTGAATTTTCAAAGAATAAATTCGCTACATATAAGTCTTCTCTTAGTTCTACCTGCTTACCATTTTTTAACTCTAAAGCTCTTTCTATCAGTTGATAAACTTCTTCATTTGTCAAATCCGACATTTTTACTATATTTCTCACAGTAATTCCTCCATTTTGTATAAAAAAATACCTCGTATCCATCTGGCTACAAGGTATGACTGTTCATCAACTATTAAATTCAAGTTATTATCTGGGCATAGTTATACCTAAATATAGCCATACTCAAATAAAGTAAAAACTTTAAATTCAATCCCTTGTTAGCCTCTCTGGACTACCTTAAAAAGATTTTATATTTAAATTAATAATATTTCTTCAACATCATCTACTTCATTCAAATGAACTTGTACATTTTCTTTTCTTGAAGTAGGAATATTTTTTCCAATATGATCTGCTCTAATCGGCAGTTCTCTATGTCCCCTATCTACAAGAATCGCAAGTCGAATTGCTTTTGGACGACTAGCATCCATAATAGCATCTATCGCTGCTCTTACCGTTCTTCCTGTATAAAGAACATCATCTACAATAATTACAACTTTGTTTGTCAAATCAAGTTTAAAACGTGGAACTTTTATTTCAGGTTCGTCACTTATTTTTTCTAAATCATCACGATAAAATTTTATATCAAGTGTTTCCACTGGAATATTAGTATTTTCAATTTCTTTGATTTTTTGTTTTAATCTTTTGGCGATATGAATCCCTCTAGTTTGAATACCTACTAAAACAATATCATCTAATTTGTTTTGTTCGATAATTTCATTCGCAATTCTAGTAATCATTCTAGAAATCATTGTTTCGTCGAAAAGAATTCGTTTTTTCATACTTCACCTCAAAAAAATAGCCTACTCTATTGAGCAGGACAGCATAAATAAACTTGGTTTTCCAATTAATAAATCTTTGCTGACCTCTCTGGATCACATTAAAGATGTGTTATTCAAATTATCAATATTATATACCATAATAAGAGATTTGTCAAATGTATAATGGATTATTGGAGCAATTAAATGTCTCCAATAATCCACTTTTCTTTTTATTCATCCTCATCTTTTTCTTTCCATCTCGCACTAGCAACCGCAGCTGAGACGAAACCTAATATTAAGAATGCAACTATAATAATTTTTATCATAATTTTCCTCCTAAATATTTTATCAACTTCTAATTTATTCAAATTTCAGTACTTCTTTATTCGTAATGTTCATAACCTTAGTTGCAACATTATCGATAAACTCCATATCGTGACTTACCATAATTAGTATACCAGGATATTTCTTTAATATCTTCTCTACCGCTTCTATCGCAACTACATCTAAAAAGTTAGTTATCTCATCTAATAACAATACATCTGTTTTTCTAAAAAGTAAACTTACGAAATAAAGTTTAACTTTCTCCCCTTTGCTTAAGACTTCTATCTTTTTATCGATATCATCACCTCTAAAATTTAGTAAAGCTAGTATATTTCTAAGTTCTATATCATCTAGCGTAGTAGATTCTTTCACAAATTCAAACAATGTTTTTTCTTCTTTAAAAATATCGAAGTTGTTTTGTTCAAAGTATGCTACTTGCAAAAAATTAGGAATAGAATTTTTCACATATTTTAAAAAAGTAGTTTTCCCTGAACCGTTTTTTCCTTTAATTAAAATCTTATCACCACTAGCAAAAGTAAAACCAGGTGATATCCAAAGATTTTTCCCATCTATTTCACATCTATTCTCTTCAATACAAAAACTTTTCTTGTGAGTTTCCTTAAATATCTCTAAAAATTCAATATCATATTTATCTTTTAACGGCTTAGGTTTAATGTTAGACTGTAACTTATCCTCTTGTTTTGATATTTTTTTCTGCAATCTCTTTTGGTTTTGTGAAATTTTAGTTTTTACACCTATAATTCTATAATCTGATCCACTCATATTCTTCGGCTTTCCAGATTTTTTCCCTTGTTCTTCTTTCATCTCTTGGATGCTTTTCTTTATCTTCTTAGCTTCTTTTTTGTACTTTTGCAGTTCAGCTTCATACTCAGTAGTTTCAATTTCTTCTTGAAACTTGTACTCATGATAATTCCCATTAAATTCTCTCACGGTATTGTTTTCGATTATCCATAACTTAGTACAAACATTGTTTAGAAAATTTCTGTCATGACTTGCTATACAAAAAGTCGCTGGAGTTCTTTTTATAAGACTAGCTATTTTGTTAGCATTATTATAATCTAGGTATGTTGATGGTTCATCTAGTAAATATAGCTCAACATTCGACAATAAACTACCTCTAATCTTGTTTATAACAACTTCCCCGCCACTTTTTTTTAGAAGAGAATTTTCTCCAAATTCTAAAAATTCTAATGAAATGTTATTTTCATCTTTAAGCAAGTCAGCTATATATTTTAACAGAGTTGTCTTTCCTGAACCGTTTTTACCTATTAAACCAATAATTTCACCAGTATTTATACTCAATTTTTCAATTTTAAATAATATCTTTCCTTGTTTTTCAAACTCTATGTTTTTAATATTCAATAGTTGCATACATTAACTCCTTTTTAATAAAATCTCTCTATTAATCTAATGTATCCATGCTCCCACCTCCGAATTGAGTTTTACTAGTGTCTATTTTACCCATATTATATCAAAAATAAAAAAAAATTGAAAACATTTTCTATAACAATTCTCTATTTATTAAAATATTTGTGCTATAATTGTATTTATAATTTATAAAAGTAAGCTGGAGGTTTTTATGATTGAAAAAATTATAAAAGATGAACTTGAAAAATTTTATCCAGAAATGATTGAACTTCGTCGCTATATGCATATGCATCCTGAAGTTTCATTTAACGAAAAAAATACAGCGAGATTCATTAAAGAATATTTAGAAAAAATTGGTATTACTGACATTAAAACAAAAGTCGGCTTAAATGGTGTAGTTGCAAGAATTAAAGGACAAGATTCTTCAAAAACAATAGCTTTTCGAGCAGATTTTGATGCTCTACCTATAAACGATGCGAAAGATACTTCGTATAAATCTACTATTCCCAACGTAATGCATGCTTGTGGGCATGATGGACATACAACAGCATTGCTTGCAACGTGTATAATTTTGAAGCAAAATCAAGAAAAACTTCCACACGATGTTGTCGCAGTTTTCCAATACGGTGAAGAACAAGCTCCAGGTGGTGCAAAACCTATGATAGATGCTGGTTGTTTACAAGATGTTGATGCAATATTCGGAGCTCATCTTTGGACACCTCTTCCACTTGGAATTTTAGGATATAGTTACAAAGAACTATGTGCAGCTGCAGATAGATTTGAAGTAAAAATTAACACTAAGGAAAATGCTAATATTATAGCTGCTGAATTTGTTAGTATGACTCAACAAATAGTTTCTCGTTTTTCTAAACCAAGAGAAACACTTGTAATTACCCTAGGAAAATTAGAAAGTTCTATTGAAAAAGCAAATATCACTGGAACGATAAGACATTTCAATAAAGAACTTCATAAGATGGTACTAACTAAGCTTCAAAACTTATGCAAAGCTCTAGAAAATGAATATTCTGGTACTAATATAGAATTTATTTACTACGGAGGTTATCCACCTCTTATAAATCACAAAAAAGGAACAATAGAAATACAAAAAGCAACTTCTAAGATGCTTCAAGATATTAAACAATTAGAGATTGAACCGTTAATGATTGGGGAAGATTTTGCATATTATGTTGAAGAAGTACCTGGTGCATTCTTCTTAATTGGTGCAGGAAATTCTACATTCGCTAAGTATCCACACCACCACCCAAATTTTGATTTTGAAGAAGAAGTAATGAAACAAACAGCTTCAATTTTTTTAGCACTAGCATTTGATTCTGCTAATGTAATAAACAATCTTAAGGGGGAACAATATCTATGAATACATATTTAGTTACTATTTATGGTAAAGGTGGACACGGAGCTGAACCTCATGAATCCATCGATACAACAATTATCGCTGGTGAATTTGTACGAAAAACTACAAAACATAAAAATATAGAAATAATCTCTGTAAAGAGTGGTGATGCTTTTAATGTAATCTCTGGTAAGGCAGAAATCACCTTAAAAGCTGCTTATATTAATTTACTCGAACAACTAATTTCTTCACTGCTAATTTTCTATGGTAATAAGACTAATTACAAAATAGAAAAACTATAAATAAAAAAGACTCGATAAACTTACTTCCTAAGAAATATACCTTATCGAGTCTCTTATTATTTATAATCATCAATATCAAATAATCTATCTTTGTAGTAATAGTCTATCTCTTCATCTCTAATCTCACGAATAACTTTACATGGATTACCGCCGCCACTACATTAGCCGGGATATCCTTCACTACTACACTTCCCGCTGCCACTACACTATTTTCTCCTATTGTTACCCCTGGAGTGACAACTACATTCCCTCCAAGCCAAACATTATCTCCTATTGTAATTGGAATTCCATATTCATACCCTGAATTCCTACTAATTGGATGTATAGGATGTCCTGCTGTATATAAACTAACATTAGGTCCAAATAATACATTATTTCCTATAGTAACAGGTGCAACATCTAATATTACTAAATTATAATTTGAAAAGAAATTTTCTCCAATACTAATATTAAACCCAAAGTCACAATAAAAAGGAGATTGAATAGAAAATTCCTCTCCTGTTTTACAAAAGAATTGATTTATCATTTCTTTTCTATTTTCTCTTTCAATCGGAGATATATTATTATATCTGAAACAAAAATCTCTTCCTTTTGATAAAGCTTCACTTAATTCGGGACTAGATTTATATGGTAATCCTGCTATCATTCTTTCTTTTTGATTCATAATAACCTCTTAATTTTAAATTCAATCCCCACTCGTACGAAAAATACTTGTAGTTAGAAAGGGGATTTATTATTTAATAATCATTGCAACTCTATCTTTTAACTTTGGAACAACTTTCTCCATAAACCATGGATTTTTATTATGCCAACGGAAATTCAATGGTGAAGGATGAACAATTGGGAAATAACGTGGCAAGTACTGTTTATAATTATATACAGTTTCCGTTAGATTCTGTTTTTTATCATTTCCCAAGTAATAATCTTGTGCATATTTCCCCACAAGAACAATAAGTTCTAGATTAGGCATAAGTTCCAAAACTTTAGCATGCCATTTTTTGGCAAAGTCTTTTCTTGGTGGTAAATCCCCACTTTTACCTTTACCAGGATAATAGAAATCCATTGGAACTACACCTATTAAACCAGATTTATAAAATATTTCATCATCTATTCCCATCCACTCGCGAAGTTTAACCCCACTTTTATCATTGAAAAAGATTTTACTTTCCTGAGCTTTAATACCAGGTGCTTGACCTATGATTAATATTTTAGCTGTGTTTGGCGTAGAAAATAACGGTTCAATTCCTACATCCGTGTATTTTCTATTATCACTATCTGCCATTATTTCTTGTTTCAATTGTTCAAAACTATTCATATTTTTCCTCTGAAAATTATTTTCTAACTAATTCAACTACCGCTTCAACAGCAGCTGTTCCTGGGAACATGTCTACTGGTTGAATACGTCTAATTTTATATTTTCTTGTTAACACTTTTAAGTCACGTGCTAATGTAGACGGATTACAGCTCACATAGACAATTTTCTTAGCTTCAACTGCTAATAAGTTTTTGGCTAATGGTCCAAGACCTACACGCGGCGGATCTACTATTGCAACATCAAAGTTGATTCCTTTTTTCTTCCAACGTGGAACTATTTTATTAGCATCTCCTGCAACATAAGTACAGTTTTTTAGGTTGTTTAATTTAACATTGTCATTAGCGTCTTTTATCGCAGCTGGAATAATATCAACACCGTATACTTCTTTACAGTTACGGCTAACATATTGCCCAATTGTTCCAACTCCACAATATGCATCTAATACAACATCTGTTTCTTTCAGTGCGGCGAATTCTACTACTTTATCATAAAGTTTTTTAGTTGCTGGTGGATTTAATTGGAAGAATGATTTAGCTGAAAGTTCATACTTAATATCTCCGATTTTTTCAACGATATAATCTGAACCGTATAATGTAACACTTTCAGTTCCCATTACCAGGTGATCTTTGTCATTAGTGATATTTAGTATGATACTTTTAACGATTCTTTCACGTTTAAGTTCATTAACGACCTTATCCATGTTTTTAATCTTATCAGTATTCGCTACAAATGTTACTTGAACATCTCCATTATAGAATGAAGTTCTTGTTGCAATATATTTCACACCGTAATTCTTTTTATTTGTAGAGATCTCTACTTTATATTTTCCTAGTAACTTCTTAGCTAAGTTTGTTATCTTATTACCATTTTCATGTAATGCTAAATCTTCATTAATTTCAACTAAATCGTTAGAACCTTCTTTATATAATCCTGCAATAACACGCCCATTTCTAACAGCTAAAGGAAATTGGTTTTTGTTACGATATCCTTCAGTTACAGGACTAGCTAATGTTTTTAATACTAATTTATCAGGTTTTGGTAGTCTGTAATATTTATCAAAAGCATCTAATAAAATTGTACGTTTATATTCTAATTGTTTTTCATAGCTAACATGAGCTAAACCATAAGCTCCACTCTCAGCATATTCTCTTTTGATTTCTACTCTATGCGGACTAGGTTCTTTTACTTTAACAAGTTTACCAATAATATATTTTGGTGTTTCCTCAACTATTTCACAAACTATAACTTCGTCAGGTAGAGCACCTTTTACGAAAGTAATTTTCTTTTTATAATATCCTATCCCCTCACCATTAATTCCTATTTTCTTAATTGTAAGTAAGACGTTTAGTTTTTTACCGTTTTTATTTTTCATCGTATCCTCATTCATAAAGATAAGCTGAGTAAAAGCAAAACACTCCCACTTCAGCTTATCCAATTCTACTATTATTTTATAGTTTTAATTTCGTTATCTAATTCTTCTACTAATGCAATTAATCTATCAATTTGAGTTAAATCAACTTTTTCAGGTTCAATATTTTCTAACTCGCTTGCAAAATCTTCAAATTTCGTTTTTAATTCTTCTAAAATATTATTAGGCATAACATTCTCCTTTTTTGTTCTCTACTCCATTATAATATAAATTCACAAAAATTCAACTCATATCACAAAAATAAATCAATAATTTTAACTATTACTAATCCGCATACATTCAGAAATAAATAATCCATCTTATATTAGCGTTAATTATATATTATTAGTAGAAAGAAAAATCACTATTTACGTAAATATTATTAATAGACTTTTAATATATTTTAAGGTACTATTAAATTAGGAGTGTTATATTATGAATTATATTAATTTACAATTATTAAACATTGATATTTCAAGTGTTTTTTACTATATAACTTCTATTTTTAATGATATAAACTTTGATATTGTATTAACTATATTTTTAGTAATAAATACTTTATTAGCATTTTCTATTGTTTTTATAGAATATCAGACTACTACGTCTTCTTGGGCATGGATATTAGTTCTATTTCTATTTCCATACCTAGGTTTTGTTCTTTATTTAATATTTGGAAGACCTATATATAGGGAAAAAATCTTTCCTTTTTCAGATGATGAGAAGATAAAATATCAACAAAATCTATTGAAAAGGGAAACTCCTTATGAAATCTCAAAAAATGAACAAGTAATACACAAACATAGAAATCTAATAGAATTAAATTTTGAAACAGATAAATCATTTTTGTCAAAAAATAATAAAATACAAATTATTACAGATGGAAAAGAAAAATTTAGATTATTATTTGAAGATATTAAAAATGCTAAAAGCTATATTCATATTCAATATTATATCTTGAAAAAAGATGGAATCGGTAAACAACTCTTCCACCTACTAGAACAAAAACTTCTAGAAGGTGTAGATGTATATATTCTTTATGATGATATTGGTTCAAGAAAATTAAGTATTTCTTCATTAAGAAAACTCACTAAAAACAATGCAAAAATAAAACAATTCTTTAAATCAAAACTTCCACTGATTAATTTCCGTATGAATTATAGGAACCATAGAAAAATAGTTATAATAGATGGTAATATTGGTTATACTGGTGGTTTTAATGTTGGGGATGAATATCTAGGATTAGATAAAAAATTTGGATACTGGCGAGATACACATCTTCGAATTGAAGGAGAAGCTGTAGGATCTTTGGAGTATCGTTTTATAGACGACTGGAATTCACAATCAACTAAAAAAACAGAACAACTAGAGTTAACTTCTGATCACATTTCAACACCTGTTGATAATTATTTGCCTATCCAATTGGTTTCTAGTGGACCTGATAATAAACTTCAAAAAATCAAATATAGCTATCTATATATGATTTCAAGAGCAAAAAAATACATCTATATTCAATCACCCTACTTCATTCCTGATGAAAGTGTTATGGATGCATTAAAAATGGCAATATTGTCCGGAATTGATGTTAGAATTATGGTACCTAATAAACCTGATCATATATTTGTTTATTGGGCAACATACTCATTTATTGGAGAATTAGCTGAGTTAGGTGCGAAGACATATATTTACGAAAATGGATTTATTCATACAAAGATGATTATCATCGATGATGAAGTCTCAAGTTTAGGAAGTGCAAACTTCGATTATAGAAGTTTCAAACTAAACTTTGAACTTAATGCATTTATGTATGATTATAAAACTACAAAAGAATTTAGACATATTTTCTTAAAAGATATAAAAAAGTCTTCACTAGTTTCTTTTGAAAAATATCAACAAAGAAGTTTACTAATAAAAATTAAAGAAGCCTTTGCAAGGTTGATTTCACCGATTCTTTAGTTGTTTTATATTAAAAAATATGATATATTAATACATATGTACACATAGGAGGACAAAATTTAATGAAGAAATTTAAAAAAGCTATTTTACCTATAGCTCTTAGTATATCAGTTATAGGTTTAGCAGGATGCTCTACTGGAGGAACAAAATATATTTCTAGTAAAGCAGGAGATGTAACAGAAAAAGATATCGTAGAAAGTATTGGGGCTAGTCAACTTTCAAAAACAGCTACTAGTATGATGATTCAAAAAGTACTTTTAGACAAATATAAAAATAAAATCGATCAAAAAACTATCGATGAGCAACTTCAAAAAGCTCAAGAACAATACGGTGGTAAAGATAAATTTGAACAACTTTTAAAACAACAAGGATTCACTCTTGATAAATATAAAGACGGTCTAAAAGTTAAAGCTGCTCAAACATTATTAATTAACGACTACACTGGAACTAACGATGACAAACTTAAAGAAAGCTATGAAAAAAATAAACACCAATATCACTTAGCTCACATTCTTGTAAGTGTTAAAAGTGAATCAAATCCAAATGGATTAAGTGATGAAGAAGCTAAGAAAAAAGCAGAAGAAGTACTTAAAAAACTTAAAGATGGCGGAGATTTTGCTACATTAGCAAAAGAAAATTCTAACGATACTGCTAACGCTTCTAACGGAGGAGATTTAGGATGGTCTTCTAAAGAAGACAACTCATTCGTTAAGGAATTCAAAGATGCCGCATACGCATTAAGTAAAGATAAAACATCAGATGTTGTAAAAACTTCATTCGGATATCACATTATTAAGGTATTAGATGAAAAAGACTCATCATTTGATGAATTAAAACCAGCATTAGCTGAAAAAGCAGCTGAAGAAGCTGTTAAGAAAGATAGTACAATCGTAAGTAAAGCTCTTAAAAAACTATTTGAAGAGTACAATGTTAAATCAAGCAACAGTGATGTTGAAGCATATATTAAATCTATGCTAGAAGGAAACACTTCAGCCCAATAATAAAATTCATAAAGACGACTAATAGCAACTTAGCTTTTAGTCGTCTTTATATAACTAAAAGGTTGGAAAACTAATATTTTCCAACCTCTTAACTTAATTAACTAATATCATCACGTGCACCAAGGATATCGATAGCATTTTTTATTCTATCTTTCGTAGGTGGATTGATGTCATTTAACTCATACTCTATTCCTAATTCTTTATATTTAAATTTAGCCATATCGTGATAAGGTAATACTTCTACACGTTCAACACCATTTAACGTATCAATATATTTACGTAATTTTTTCAAGTAATAATCATCATCTGTCCATTTTGGAACAAGAACGTGTCTTATCCACATCTTAGCTCCATGTTCACTTAAAAAATTAGTAAATTGGATAATATTTTTATTTGTACGTTTAGTTAAACGCATATGGTGTTCATCATCAATATGTTTAATATCTACTAAGAATAAATCAGTTAGAGAAATTAACTCTAAGACCTTTTCATTCATACTCGGAGCATTTACATAAAAACCTCCACAAGTATCTACACACGTATTAATATCTAATTCTTTTAATTTTCTAAAAAGCTCTAAAATAAAATCGATTTGTAGTAAAGACTCTCCACCACTTACTGTAACTCCTCCGCCTTCACTAGCTTCAAAGAAATCACGATATTTTACTATCTCTCTTGTAAGTTGATCTACTGTCATAACTTTAGCATCAGGATTGTGCATTTTCCAAGTATCTGGATTATGGCAGTATTTACATCTTAACATACACCCTTGGAAGAATACTACATATCTTATTCCAGGACCATCAACATTTCCGAAAGATTCAACTGAGTGAACATTAGCCGTTAATTCTTTTTTCTCTTCTACAGAATTTACTTCTACTTTTTCCATTTCCATATGCGATCTCCTCCTTTTGCTATTTATAGTTTAATTATAACGTATTCATTGCTATTCTGTAAATACATTTACTTTATTATTTTTGATTTATTAACCTAAAAAAGTGGAGGCTTTTAGCCTCCACCTTCTTTTTAATTATTCACTTAATTACATGAATTGGTGCATTGTACGGCTTAATACGTCACGTTGTTGTTCTGGAGTTAAACTGATTAGACGTACAGCGTATCCTGATACACGAATTGTGAAGTTTGGATAATCTTCTGGAGATTCAATAACTTTAAGTAATGTTTCTTTATTGAATACGTTAGTATTTAAGTGGTAACCACCTTTTTTGAAGTATCCATCCATCATTGCTGTTAAGTTTTTGATTTGATCTTGTTTAGTTTTACCTAAAGAACTTGGTGTGAATGCAGCAGTTAAGCTGATTCCATCACGGCTATATTCATAAGGTAATTTAGCAACTGAGCTTAAGCAAGCTAATGCTCCACTTTGGTCACGTCCGTTCATTGGGTTAGCACCTGGAGAGAATGGTTCTCCTGCACGACGTCCATCTGGAGTGTTACCAGTTTTCTTACCGTATACTACGTTTGAAGTAATAGTTAAGATAGATGTTGTAGTTTCATCTGCACGGTAAGTTGGGTGTTTTTTAAGTTTAGTCATGAATGTTTTTAGTAATTCAACAGCGATTTCGTCAGCACGATCGTCATTGTTACCGAATGTTGGGAATTCACCTTCAACTTTGTAGTCTACAGCTAATCCAGTTTCATCTTCGATTGGAGTTACTTTAGCATATTTAATAGCTGATAAACTATCCACTGCTACTGAGAATCCAGCGATACCAGTTGCCATGAATCTTCTAACTTTAGTATCGTGTAATGCCATTTCTAAGCTTTCGTAAGAATATTTATCGTGCATGTAGTGGATTACATTTAATGTATTGATGTATAGTTTACATAACCATTCCATGAATACATCGAATTTTGCCCAAACTTCATCGTAATTTAATACACCACGTAGAGGTTCTGTTTTAGGTCCAACTTGGATTCCTAATTTTTCATCACGCCCACCGTTGATTGTGTATAGTAAAGCTTTAGCTAAGTTAGCACGAGCTCCGAAGAATTGCATGTCTTTACCAGTAGTCATACCACTTACACAACATGCGATAGATTTATCACAAGTTCCTAAGAAGTCTGCTAATAATTCATCACTTTCATATTGGATAGCACTGTGGTTGATTGAAGATTCAGAACAGAATTCTTTAAATCCAGTTGGTAATTTAGAAGACCAAAGGATAGTTAAGTTTGGTTCTGGAGAGTTACCCATGTTATCTAATGTGTGGATGAAACGGAAGTCTGTTTTAGTTACTAATGATCTTTCAGCATCTAACATTTCCCCAACGATTAATGTAGCCCAGATAGGGTCTCCTGAGAATAATTGGTTGTAGTCTGGAGTACGAGCGAATTTAACGCAACGTAATTTTAATACTAAGTGGTCAATTAATTCTTGAGCTTGAGACTCGTTAATTGTTCCATCTTGTAAATCTCTTTCAATATAAATATCTAAGAAAGTAGCAATGTTACCGATAGACATCGCAGCACCATTTTGTTGTTTGATAGCTGCTAAGTAACCGAAGTATAACCATTGTACTGCTTCTTTAGCGTTTGTAGCTGGTTCAGAAATATCAAATCCGTAGATTTTAGCCATTTCTTTTAATTCACCTAAAGCACGAATTTGTTCGCTAACTTCTTCACGGTCACGGATAACATGTTCAGTCATAACACCATCAGCACCGATTTGAGCTAAGTCACCTTTTTTCCATTCGATAAGTTGGTCTACACCATATAAAGCCACACGACGGTAGTCTCCGATAATACGTCCACGTCCGTATGCATCTGGAAGTCCAGTGATAACACCAGATTTTCTTACTAAACGCATTTCTGGAGTATAAGCATCAAATACACCTTGGTTGTGTGTTTTACGGTAGTCAGTAAAGATTTTAATAACTTCTTCGTCTACTTCATATCCGTATGCTTTACAGCTGTTAACAGCCATGTTAATACCACCAAAAGTCATTAAAGCACGTTTAAGTGGTTTTTCTGTTTGTAATCCAACGATTTGTTCTAAATCTTTTTCGATGTAACCTGGTCCGTGAGAAAGGATAGTTGAAGGAATACTAGTATCCATGTCTAATGTTCCACCAGCTAAACGTTCTTGACGCATTAAATCATTGAATTTTTCTACTAATTTAGTAGTAGCTTCAGTAGGCCCAGCAAGGAAAGATGCATCTCCTCTATACTCTGTATAGTTAGATTTAATAAAATCTACTAAGTCTACTTCTGTTTGCCATTTACCACCAACGAATGCTTTTTTTTCTGCAACTGTTGTCATATTAATGTCACTCCTTAAAATTTTTTATTATTATTGTGATAAATAAATTTATTAATTAAACTATTTGTTACACTCTTAGTGTACCCCATCGATATTATTATGACAATATTTTTCTTATTCAAATTGTGTACAATTTGTGAACTCTAGTACTAATACAGTAATTATGAATTCTAAATTGTTTATTTAATTAATAGTAAAATATTAATTTACGTCTTTGAAAAACCAGTTGCAAAAATAATGAAAACGTTAACTTACAGCGTTTATTTTTTTATAGATATTTGATATCTCTTAAAAATCTGTTATTATACTGTAACTATTTACATTAAATTAATTTGGTAGACATATATAAAAAATATCATATATTTTTACAAAAAACAAGAAGTAAACGATATCATTTATCATTTACTTCTTCTAACTGACTACTTTTCAAATAAGTCTAATAAATTTCCATAACCCTCTTTTTCTAAATCTTCCTTTTTAATAAATCTAATAGAAGCGCTATTTATACAGTATCTAAGCCCTCCTAATTCACTCGGACCATCTGGAAAAACATGTCCTAAATGAGCATCTCCAACTCTACTTCTAACTTCAATTCTTTCAACAAGATGTGAATTATCTTTATAGTATCTAGTAACTTCACTTTCAATTGGTTTTGAGAAACTTGGCCATCCGCAATGAGATTTAAATTTATCTTTTGAAGAAAATAATGGTTCACCTGTTGTTATATCTACATATACACCTTCTTCAAAACTATCCCAATATTGTCCAGTATACGGACTCTCAGTTGCACTTTCCATAGTAACTGCATATTCTAAATCAGATAATTCTTTTTTTAATTCATCTTTAGATTTTTTTTCAAAATCATCTGGATTTATTTTTATTTGTTCATCCATTTTAAACATCTCCTTTATTATTAATATATTGTTTTAAATCTTCTATTATATTATTACCATCTTTTAGCCCTAAGTTATAGACATAGTTCAGTTTTTCAGTATCTTTTTCTAGTCTTTTTACAGTAATATCCTCACTTGGTCGTATAACAAATACTTTTCCTTGTTTTTCCAATTCTAGTATTCGTTCAACTGTTTCATTATAGTCTTTATATCTATTCTCCAACTTTTCGATTAGATGCGGATATTTCTTATAAAATAACTTAAATTGTAGACTTGTTGATTTTTTCTTTCTATATGTAACTGGTCTTGTTAGTATAACAATAATTTTATCAAAGTTTTGTTTTTCAAAGAAGTCTATCGGTATGCTATTAGCTATTCCACCGTCTAAATATTTTTTCTCATCTATCTCAATTATTTCCGAAATAAATGGAAGAGCAGAAGTTGCTCTTAACGTCTCCATTTGTTTATAGGGATCTGTTATTTCTATAAACTCCGCTTCTCCGTTTTCTATATTTGTTACAGTAGCATAGAAATTTGTCTTAGAATTTTTAAATGTTTTATTATCAAAAACATCAAGTTGAAATGGAACTTTATAGTACGTAAAGTCTTTATTTATTAGATTACCTGTTCTTATCCAACTTTTTAAACTCATATATCTTTTATCATTAATATAATTAACATTGTATCGTAGTGCTCTTTTAGGTTGTTTAGAAACATAGTTTACTCCAAAAAGTGTTCCTGCAGAAACTCCCACAATATCAGTAACTTCTATATCATTTTCCAAGAACACATCAAGGACACCAGCTGTAAATAGTCCTCTCATAGCCCCGCCTTCTAATACTAAACCTACTTTCATTCAATCACACTCCTTTTTAAATTGATACTATTATATCATCTTTTTTTCATTAGTTTAAATAAATTTACTTGAGTTTTAAGTTATGTTATTATTTAAAACAAATATAATTTTCAACATGAGGTATTTATGAACATATTACTAATCGGTGGCAATGGCTTCGTAGGGTAGGCATTAATTAAAGAATTTATAAAATACAAAGTAGATGTTAGCTACTTATCTAGAACCCAAAGTCACTCTGTCTCTAAAGAAGAAGCTACTTGGATACCGGGAGATATTTTTAACAGTGAAGATACTGTAATCAACGAAGAATACGATATCGCTATTCATTTAATCGGAACAATTAAAAATAAAAAGCTATATTTAAAACTAAATACAGAAAGTGTAGCTCAGACAATTAAACTGTGCCAAAAACAAAATATCAATAAACTCATCTACTTTTCTGCAAATGGTGGTTTTAAACAATATATAGAAAGTAAACGCAACGGAGAAAAATTAGTAGTAGATTCAAAGCTAAACTATCTTATTATACGTCCAGGTCTTATGTATGGTAAAGACAGGCTTGCCTCTTATTTCAATATATTACCGATTAAATTCTTTTCAAAATTAGGTATAACATTTTTCAAAAATGTTTATCCTCTTCCAGTTGAAAAAGTAGCACAGTCAGTAGTTGGAGCTATTCTCGATAACACTGATTCAACTATTATTGAAATAAAAGATATAAAATAATTATATACACTGACTTAAAATTTTCGATTTCAAATGAATCAATATTTTAAGTCTTTTTTTTATGACATTTGTCATATTACTTCATGACATTACCTACTAAAAGTTATCTTAGCACTTTGTTATAATTTAATTATCAAAGATGAGGTGAACAAAATGTCATTAAAAAATATTATAGAAGTAAAAAACATAACAAAAACAATCAAAGGAAAAAATATCTTAAATGATATTTCTTTTAACGTAAATTCTGGGGAATGCATTGCTTTAATCGGACCAAATGGAGCTGGTAAGACTACTCTAATGAACTGTCTATTAGGAAATAAATTTATCAACTCAGGTTCAATAAAAATTAATTCTTTAAATCCAGGAAACCAAAAACTAAAAGAATTTCTTAACATACTTCCTCAGGAAAATGTTGTTCCTGAAAAACTAAAAGTAAAAGAACTACTCGATTTTATACAGAAATTATATAAAAATCCATTAACAAATGAAGAAATCGATGAACTACTAAGATTTGATGAATCTCAAAAAGATAATTTCGCTTCTAAATTATCTGGAGGTCAAAAAAGATTATTATCTTTTATTATAACATTAATAGGACAACCAAAATTAATTTTCTTAGATGAACCAACAGCTGGCATGGATACATCAACACGTATCAGATTTTGGGAAATTGTGAATAACTTAAAAAATAAAGGTTTAACTATTATTTATTCATCACACTACATTGAAGAAGTAGAACATACAGCAGATAGAATCTTAGTTCTAAATAAAGGAAAACTTATTCGCGATACTACTCCACATGCTATGCGGGCTGAAGAAATAGAAAAATACTTCACACTACCTATAAGATACCTAGATTTATTAAAAAATAATGAACTTGTAAATAATTTAGAAATAAAAACAGATAGCTTCAACTTCTTAACTAAACAACCAGACAAAATATGGAACATATTACAACAAGCTGGTTGCACATTTAAAGAAATTGAAATTCAAAATAGAACTTTATTAGATAGTATTTTTATAACTACTAAAGATAAAGAAGGAGATAAATAATGAAAAATCTTGCCAACTTATTAAACATAGAATTTATATTCATAAAAAGAAACTTAACTAATTTTATTATGGGATTAGGTTTTCCAGTTATCTTCTTTATACTATTTTCTGGAATGCAGCAATTCGATGATCCTGAAACAAAAGCACGTGTAGTAAAAGATATGCTTATCTCTATGACTGCATTCAGTAGTATAAGTTTTGCCCTTTTTTCTCTTCCTATTTCTATAAAAGAAGATGAGAAAAATAACTATCTACATATATTAAATAATTCTCCTGTAAAAATATCTGAATATTACCTTGCTCGCTTTATTCGACTAATAATTACATTTATTATTTCAATAGTTGTTGTGTTCGCTGTTGGTCATATCTTTAGAGACGTTAATATGACAGCTCGCGAATGGGTTATGTCTGGTGTTCTAATGCTTATCGGAAGTATTACATTTTTAGGTATGGGATTACTTCTATCCCTTATTAAATCAGAAGAAAAACTTACTCTTCTAGCAAACATATTATATCTTGGACTTGCTATGTTAGGTGGACTGTGGTGGCCTACTTACCTTTTCCCAGAATGGTTACAAAATATATCTAAACTGACTCCAACCTATTATTTATTAGAGTTCGTTAATAAATATATTAAAGAAGATATTTTCTCTTATAAAGCTTTGGCTATACTTCTAGCATATTCAGTTGTATGTATAATTGCTACATTGGTAATAAAAAACAGAAGAGAATCAAAATAATAACATAAGAGTGCGGATATAATATTCACACTCTTATATTATTATGGTATTATTAAAGAATAAGGAGATTAAAATGTACAAAAAATTATTAAATTTATTAAAGGGAAATTATGGGTTTTATCTATCTTTGGTATTTTTTATATTCCCACTTGTATATGTTATTAGTGGAAGTTATCCAAAATATACATTACCCTTAACTATTCTCGCCATCGCTTCATATATAGGAATGTTATATACAAAAAATAGAGTTCTTGTTTTTACAGAATGGTTTTATTTAATTGCTTATGTCAGTTACATGACCATTGTTTTATATCCAACGAACATTCTATTTAGTTTTTATTTAAGTAATCTACTTGTTTGGCATTTTCATGATAAGTATTTTACATACAGAACAATTAGTTTTTTCATAACAATAAATGCCCTAACATTATATATAATTGCTAATCCTAAAATGAATATTGCAGATAGAATAATCCTATTTATTTTTTCTTCTATATGTATCATAACTTATTTCACCCAAAAATATGGCTATGAAAGAAATAAATTAAAAAATGAACGTTTAAAACACAATGAACATATTAATCTACTTCTTGCTGAAAATGAAAGAAATAGAATTGGACGAGACTTACATGATAGTATTGGACATACCTTTGTTATGCTGAAATTAAAAGCAGAACTAGCTGAAAAATATTTAGAAAAAAATAATTTTGAAGCCGCAAAAAAAGAACTAAAAGAAATCAGCGAGATCAGTAGTGCTTCTATGACAGAAACACGATCTATAATTAATAAGTTAAAACATAGAAGTATTAATGAAGAATTAAAAGTTATTTCAGATATTATGTCGATGGCTGATATTTCATTAGATATTAAGAATAATATGACTGCACTACCATCTCAGCTAGTTGAATGGACTATTACAATGGTTCTAAAAGAATTAACGAACAATGTCATTAAACATAGTAATGCTAATAAATGCAATATTGAAATAAATGAATCTAGTAATAACTACACTATTATTGTCTCTGATAATGGTCGTGGTTTTGAAAATGTTGATGGAACAGAACTAACTTCTATAAGAGAAAGAATTAAACTAGTTAATGGAGTAATAGATATAACATCAAAAAAATCCCCTACAACTATCAAAGTAACAATTAATAAATAAAAACAGGAGACCAATATGAAATTACTTATCGCTGAAGATCAAAGTATGTTACGAGATGCAATGGCAACATTATTATCAATGGAAGATAGTGTTGAAAGTGTACTTCAAGCAAAAAATGGAAAAGAAGCTATAGATTTAATTTCTACTAATAATATCGATGTAGCTATACTTGATGTAGAAATGCCTGAAGCAACAGGATTAGACGTACTAGAATATATTCGTAGTAGTAATATACATTGTAAAGTTGTTATTGTGACGACCTTTAAACGTATGGGGTATTTTGAACGTGCTATAAAAAATAGCGTAGATGCCTACGTCTTAAAAGATCGTTCAATCGATGAACTTATGAAAACTATAAACAATGTCTTAGCAGGACACAAAGAATACTCACCTGAACTAATGGATAATATTTTCAACAGTCATAATCCATTAACAAATCAAGAAAAAATTATTCTTATAAAAATTAAAGAAGGATTATCAAATAAAGAAATTGCTAATGAATTGTTCTTATCCGAAGGAACTATCAGGAATTATATTTCTAACATCCTAACTAAATTAAACTGCAAAAACAGAACAGAAGCTGTAAAAAAATCTACTGAGGAAGAATGGCTTTAGATGACAAGAAAACTCGCTATAAGATTATCATTACTTTCGTCAATTATATATATAATCTTAAGTATTTCCTACTTTTCATATAGTATTATAAGTTCATTAGATTCATCTTCACCTAGCGATGATGTTGGAATAGGATTCCTAATAGCAATTATTATTCCCCATTACTTTGTGTATATAATAGCTACTATTTTCAATCTAATGATTATGTTTAAAAATTTCACAAAAAATTATTTAATTATTATAAATATTATATTGTATATCATAGCTGGTGTATTAGGAATTTATATCGGAATCTTTTTCATAATCTCTATCATTTTCCAAATTATATTCCTTATAGTTGCATGCAAGAAATAAAATAAGGGGCTGACTCAAAAGTCCTAAATTTTTAAAAAAGTGTATATGATAACTCATAGACGCAGTTGTTTATTGATATCTAAATTCACTTTATAAAAACTTTTTAGATATCTAATAAACTATGCGGGAGTGACTCAACAAAATCGATTTCTCCGAAATCACGATTTTTGAGACACTCCCATTATTCTATTTAACTAAAGAATAGCTTATATCAATTAATTCTTTTATTGTTTCCAATTTGATATTTTTATCTAACACTATACTAACCCAATGCTTTTTATTCATATGGTATGCTGGAAAAATATTTTGATTATCTATAATATCTAAGATATTATCCGTTGGATATTTTACATTTAAAATTTTCACCTTAGTTGTAATATCAGTATTTTTATTCAGTTTATTATACTCTACATCCAATAACAAGGCATACCATTTATTTTTTTCATTTACCAATGCCAATATATCGGGATGTTTTTTAAAAGGATTAACACGATTTCCACCGTATTTATTATTGCAGTAGTCGATGATTTCTGAACTTATTTTTCCTGATTCATCAGCTAATCCTAATATTAAACTTAGTAGTTTTTCTACATTTTCTCTAATATTTTGAACCGTTTCGCCTACAGCACTATCTACACTAAATAATGAATAAATCTCATCAAATTCTAAATCATAAACTTCTATCGTTAGTTGATTATTAGCAAATATAATTTCTATTAAAAAGTTACTATCTAAAATTTCTTTTTTATATACTAGTTTGTCCGCTTCTTCTTTAAATCCAAAGCCCTTTAGTTGTTCCTTAGAAAAGTTATATTCCTCTACATCTATAATCTTCATATTTATTATTCAAATCTAGCTCTATCGTGACTTTGATTCCACTTATCTACTTCTGGTCCTTTTGGCACAATAGTTTTACCTGCTGATACATAATATCCAACTTTAATTGCTTCAAAATCTGTTGTAGATCCGAATCCTGGTGTTTGATATAAATCTTTTAAGTAGTTGAAAATATTAGGATATTCCTCAATTCTCTTTTTATTTGCAGAATATAATCCGTAATATACAGCATCAAAACGAATCATAGTAGTATAGAAACGAATATCTGTTTCTGTTATTGTATTTCCATGGAAGTATCTTTGGTTTGATAAACGTTCTTCCACTACATCCATCATACCGAAGAATCTATCAAATGCCTCATCATATTTTTCTTGACTTTCAGCAAATCCCATTCCATATACACCATCATTAATAGCTACAGCTAATTTTTCATTCCACTCATCGATTTGACCTGCAAGGTGTTCAGGATATAAATCCATTCCGTCTTTCTTATGTAGTTTACTAAATACTGTCGCAAATTCATGAAGTAACTCAGCCGATTCTTTTCTAACTACTTTTCCTGTAGTAACATCAACAAGCACAGGTACTGAATATGGTCCTTCATAATCTGAATCACTATTTAAATACACATCTTTAATTTTAGATTGTTTTAATATTGGGTCTAATCCATCTTCATCTAAGCTAAATTGCCATCCTTCTTCTCCACGGCGATAATCCAATGTCCCTAAACTAATCGCATTATCTAATCCTAGTATCTCTCTTGCTATAACTGCTCTATGTGCATATGGGCAGACTGCAGTCCAAAATAGTCGATATCTTCCTTCCTCTATAGGTTGCTCCTCTGTTCCAAATGGTTTACTAAAAAATTTTTTCATGTGATTTTCTCCTTTTTAATTTTCTATAAATTTTTTTGCTTCTTCATAAATATACATAACATTTAAAGTATGTTCTTTTTGATTATTCATAAATTCAAAATCTTTGTTATTTATAACTTCAACGAATTTTTTAAACTCAGCAAACATTCTGTGTGAATGGATATTTTTATTTTCCTCAATAAGATTATCTTTTGTCTGAATACTGTAATTAGGAACTTCATTTGTAGGACCGATAACCTTAATTATACCTTGATCACCTTGAATATTGACATAACTATTATTAAAAGTATCTTTGGCTGCAATGCACAGAACTTTAAAGTTATTATATTCTAATAGAAGAATACCAGAAGTGTCCACATCATTAACTATATTCGGTGAATAATGTACTTTATTAGGTTTACCAAACAATCCAACAACAAAATGAATATTATAAATATTTAAATCACCAAGTACTCCTCCACCTTTACTCTTATCAAATACTGGAGCTATGACTCCATTTTTAAATGCTTCGTATCTTGAAGAAAGTTGAGAAAAATTACACTCAACTAGTCGTATTTCTCCTATTTTATCAATATTGTATTTTATATCAAGATAATTTTTTTGATATTGATTTGTTATTGCTTCTATTAAAATTAATCCTCTAGCTTCAGCAATTTCAAACAATTCTACAGCTTCATCACACTTTAACGTAAATGGCTTTTCACAAATAACATTTTTACCAGCTTCTAATGCTTTCTTAGCAACTGTATAATGTAAATTATTTGGAACTGCAACATAAATCGTATCAATCTCTTTATTTTCTAGACAAAGATCAATATCAGTATATATGTTCTTAATATTATATTTTGACTGTAATTCTTTTAAATTTTCAATATTTCTAGCCGCTATAGCTTCTAATTTAATTTCTGGAAGTTCATGAGCAAAAGATAAGAAATCTTTCACTATCATTCCAGAACCAATAATTCCTAATTTCATGTTTTTCTCCAAACTACTATGTATGCTTTAATTATATCTTTATAAACTTATACTAGCAACTTTTCTGCATAAAAACTCTTCCTCCAACTCATCACCTCTATCATAATAACTATTCAATATCAACTTGAAAATAATAGAAACTATTTTCATATTTTTTCATTTTTTTGTTGACTTATATGTACTTTATATCATATATATATATATTACAGAATAGAAAGGATTACACTATGACTAAGAAAATACTTGTTACAGGTGGAGCTGGATTCATTGGATCTCACACTTGTATAGAATTATTAAACAATGGAAATGAAGTAGTTGTCGTTGATAACTTATATAACGCTAACAAAAAGAGTTTAGAAGTAGTTGAACGGGTTACTGGTAAAAAGGTAACATTTTATGAAGTTGATGTTCGTGATGAAGATAAATTAAACGAAGTTTTCGAAAAAGAAGGAAATATTTATGGAGTTATTCACTATGCTGGATTAAAAGCCGTTGGTGAATCTTGTGAAATCCCATTAGCATATTATGATAACAATATAGCTGGAACTATTACTTTGTTCCGTGTTATGGAAAAACACAACTGTAAAAATATAATTTTCAGTTCATCAGCTACAGTTTATGGAGATCCTCATACATTACCAATTAAAGAAGATTTCCCATTATCTGTAACTAACCCATACGGACGTACTAAATTAATAACTGAAGATATTTTAAAAGATGTTTATAAAGCAGACAACGAATGGAATATCGTGCTCCTTCGTTACTTTAATCCAATCGGAGCACATGAGTGTGGAGATATCGGTGAAGACCCAAAAGGAGTACCAAACAACCTAATCCCTTATATTATGCAAGTTGCTGTAGATAAACTAGAAAAAGTTCAAGTTTTTGGTAATGATTTTGATACACATGACGGTACTGGAGTACGTGACTACATCCACGTAGTAGATTTAGCTCGCGGTCATGTTTCTGCTCTTAAGAAATTAGAAAAAGGTAGCGGCTTAACAATTTATAACTTAGGAACAGGAATTGGTTATTCTGTATTAGATATTATTAAAAGTGCATCAGCTGCTGTTGGGCGTGATTTACCATATGTTATAACTCCACGTCGTGCAGGAGATATCGCTGCATGTTACGCCGATGCTACAAAAGCAAAAGAAGAACTTGGATGGGAAGCTCAATACGATATAAAACGTATGTGTGAAGATTCTTGAAGATGGCAAAGCAAACATCCAAACGGGTTCGCTGAATAATATACTTAAAATAAAATTTTAAATTATCTGTGAATGACTGAAAAGTCCTTAATAAAAAAAGTTAATAAGAGGACTCATGGATAAAGCGGGAATGACTCAATGAAATCGATTTCTAAAATCATGGTTTTTGAGTCACTCCCTTTTTTTATACAATAACACTTATTGAATTAATCACTCTTCTATTTCCATAATAAATAACCCTCCAAAATTTGTCCAAATTTTGGGGGCTATTACCGAGTCCTTAGGTCTTTAATCTATGCAACATACTAACTAATTACTTTATATACATATTTTACACTGTTTTCTTTGATTTTACAAATTATTTTTTTAATATAGAATCAAATAAATAAAATCCTATAGTATTATTAGTAAATCTACTAATTTTAGTCATAAAAATACCACCATTACTAGAAATACTTTTTTGTCGTGCTAAATAAGCTAAAGCAGGTGCTAATTGAAATAAAACTGCTTCATAATATTCATTTTCTTTTTCAATTAACAAAATAGCTTTCTTATACAATTCTCTCTCTTTTATTCCTACCTCTTTATCTAATATCAAATTATATAAATCAGTTAAAATTTCTTCTTCTTTAGGAAAATAATTAAACATATAAAATTCCTAATAATTACCAATTAATAGTTGGTTCCAATGATGAACCCCCACCATCATTCGCAATAGTAGTATACTGGGAAAAAGTAGTAACTTCTGTACTTCCTTTTGCATCAGCTATATTAAAATTTAAAAACATACTACCTGATAATAATAAAACAAAAAATAATTTCTTTTTCATAATAATAGAACCTTCTTTCTGCTATTTTTCAGAAAATTTAACTTTTTTTTCGATATTAGAAATGAATTGTTAGTTTTATTATATAGTAAAAAATTAAAAAATACAAATATTTCTTTTGTAACTACTTTCTTAATTAATAAAAAAATAATTAGTATGGATTTTTCTCATCCACACTAATTATTATACACCCTATTATTTTATGCTTTTTTTTCTAGATTTAATTGCTCCAATAATTAATGGAATTAGGCTGATTAGAACAATAGCAATTACTACTACTGAGAAGTTCTTTTTAACAAATGAAATATTTCCGAAGAAGTACCCTACTGATATAAATAATGTACACCAACAAAGACCTCCAAAGAAGTCTATCACTCTAAACTTAGAGTATTTCATCTTACCAGCTCCTACGATAAATGGAACGATTGTACGGATAATCGGGAAAAATCTCGCTAAGAAAATAGACTTCCCTCCATGTTTTGCTACAAAGTTCTCCGCGTCCTTTATGTTTTCATCAGACACAAACTTTTTAAACCACGCCTTACTCTTTAAATAATCAGAGAAATTTCTTCCAATAAAATAGTTACAATTATCACCGATTACTGCAGCACTTATACATAAGAATAATAATAAGAATATATTATTTCCTGTCGCTGCCCACAATGCTCCACTAGCGAACAATAATGAATCTCCTGGTAAAAACGGCATAAATACAACACCAGTTTCGATAAAGATAATTAAGAAAATTATCCCATACATCCACCATGGACCGTGTTGAATCATTAATTCACCAAGATGTTTGTCAATATGCAATACAAAATCAATTAAAAATTTAATTGTTTCCAATGTAATCCTCCTAAAATTAATATATCCTAATGATTATACCATAGAGAACATACCCTGTCTAATAATCATACAATTAGTATATTAATCTCTTATGAATTTTTTCATTTCAGCAATGTAGTCAGCATTACTTTCATGTTTTCTAAGATGATTTAGAACTCCAATTGTTGGTTCACTAACATCTTCAAGTTTTCTACGTGTTTGCCATAATATTTTTACTTCATCTTCTGTTAGTAATAAATCTTCTTTTCTTGTAGAACTCTTCAAGAAATCTATAGCTGGATAAACTCTTCTTGAAGCGAGTTCTGGAGATAAAACAATTTCCATATTTCCAGTTCCTTTGAATTCTTCAAATATTAAATCATCCATTCTAGAACCCGTATTAGTCAAAGCAGTTGCGATTATAGTTAAGCTTCCTCCACCTTCTACATTTCTTGCTGCCCCAAAGAATGCTTTTGGTTTGTGAAGACTTGATGGATCTACCCCTCCGCTTAAGACTTTACCGCTACTTGGCTCAACAATGTTATAAGCACGCGCAAGTCTCGTTATACTATCCATAAGTATAATTACATCTTGACCAAGTTCTACACGACGTTTAGCATGTTCAATTACTAGTTCAGCCATCTTAATATGGTTCTCTGATGTTTCATCAAATGTAGAGCTTACAACATCTGCACCTCTTACAGATCTTTCCATATCAGTAACCTCTTCTGGTCTTTCATCAATTAGAAGGATAATTAACTTCTTGTCAGGGTAATTTTTTCTAATTGAATTTGCAATATCTTTTAATAATGTTGTTTTTCCGACTTTTGGTGGTGCTACAATTAATCCACGTTGACCGAATCCAATCGGCGCTACCAAATCAACAAATCTTGTAGAAAGTTTCTCCTTAGTAGTCTCTAAAACTATTTTTTGATCTGGATAAATCGGTGTTAAAGCTTGGAAATGTGCTCTACCTTTTGCAACTTCTGCATCGACATCATTAACCTTATCAACTTGAAGTATACCTGCATATCTTTCACCTTCACGAGGTTTACGAACTTTTCCAAATACTTCATCACCTTTTTTCAGTTCGAAGCGACGAATTTGAGAAGCGGAAATATAAATATCTGTTTCTCCTTTTTTATAATCAACTGTTCTTAAGAAACCAAAACCATTTTCTGGATGAATGTCGTCTAGAATACCAGAAGCATAGTAATGCTCTTCACTTACTGATTGCTTTTCTAAAATTGCTAAAACTAATTCTTTTTTATTTAATGTATAGTATCTTGGAACACCAAGTTCTTTAGCCAAAGCTGTAAGTTCTTTAGTATTCATACTTTTATACATTTCATCAAATTTTATATTACTCATTTTTTTCCTTTCTCCATGTATCACATGGAAATTCACATATAAACATCTATACTTTAAATATTTAACATAAATTAGTATAAAATACAATCAAAATATCTTTAAAGTACATCAAGAACCTGAATAAATAACTCACACTAAATGTTATTTTCAAGTTCTTGTTATTTAATATTAAATTTTTTAACAACAATTTATCTCTTACTAAGCACTACCACTGCAGATAAAATAAATGCAGCTCCGATTATATCTATTAGACCAAATGTTGTTCCTAATAATAAGAATGAAAAGACTATTGCTGCTATCGGCTCAAAACATCCGATTATACTCCCTGTAACAGCTCCAATCAATCTTACTCCTTCTAAATATAGTGAAAATGACATTATAGTTCCTACAATAATAACCCCCGTTATGCATAAAAAGTCCATAAGGGAAAAGTTTGAAGGTATATAGTTGCTACCTGTGCCAAAATATACTACAGATCCTGCAATTAAAAGCCCCCAGGTCATTACCGGCATTACTCCATATTTCTTAGTTAAATTTACTGATGAAATATTATAACTAGCTAGTCCAAAAGCAGAAAATATTCCCCAAAATAACCCTAAAGTAGAAATATTTAATTTACTAAAGTCTAAATGTGTAGCCATAAGAATAGTTCCAAATAATGAGGATACTATTGCAACGACTTCACGAGGCATCGGCCATCTTCGACTTATAATACAATAATAACTCATAATCATTACTGGTCCAGTAAACTGAATAACAGTTGCCATACCTGCATTAGTATACTTAATCGCTAAAAAAAATGTACCTTGACAAATAAGTAATCCTAAAAATGAAAAATTTAATAATCTTAAAATATCTTTTTTATCGGAAAATACATTCATCAAGCTCTTCTTATCTTTTAAGAATAAAATAATTACTAGAACTATACCTGAATAAAATAGTCTATTGGAAATTACCCAAGTTGAATCTATCTTAGAAATATTAAGTAAATACTCACCTAATACTCCAGATAATCCCCAACATGTAGCTCCTAACAGAGTAAGAATGGCACCTTTTTTCATAGTACTTTTTTCCATAACTTCACACTCCTAATGATCAAATAACTTCAGACTTGAATTTACGATTCTATTAGATTTTTCTACAACTTCATCGTATTTTTCTTCATTTGATAATAAAATGCTCGTAAATAAAGTTATCATGTTATTTTGAGCTACCATCATATTTCCACAAGTGTAAAACTTAGCATCAAGTTTATTAGTAATATATCCAAATGGTGAATACCAAAAACCATAACCTACATTGTAGTTCTCATCAAAAAATTTCTTTGCTATGTTCTCTGGATAACCTTTTATTATTGGCATTGGATATAATAAACTAAGAGATTTAATAGCTTTTTGAGTATCATCAACTTTTGAATTCAAGACAGAAAATACATCTAGTTTTTTCCCCATCAATGTTTTATCATCGTACACTTTAAATTCACTATTAAAATGAGACTCAAAGTTTTCTTTATATTCTTGAATAATTTCTTCTTCATCAAACATGATAGAATAATCGTTATTAAATAAATTCTCTTTTTTCAAATACAGATGTGCCTTTAAATCTCTATCAGTATAATCTAATGAAATCAATGGATTTGTAGTTACAAATACACTTTTTTTCGATTCAAAAGCAATGAAATATCTATTTCTACCTAGTAAATATTTTGTTATTGCACCAAGTGAAGTATTATTTTCTAATAATATTAAATTTTTTCTAGAAAGTACTATACGTTTAAGTTCTTCTTTCTCAATTTGAAGAAGTGCTTTTCTAATATTTTCTTGCCAAAGTTCTGGATAAATCTCCCTAACTACTGATATTTTCGGTTCATTAGAAATTTCATTATCGTCATCAAGTTTATTTAAAAATGCAATTCTCTCTTTCCATAATTCTGTAAATTCTTTTTCTTCTTTCATATTAAAGAATAGCGTTATAAAGACATCATCACCTTTAAAAACAGCTAGTATTCCAGGAACTACAAATGATGTATCAGTAAAATCTACCCATTCTTGGCTATTTTTATTATTACCATCTGAAACTCCACCATAAATACCGAAATATTCATCGTCATGTTCATCTATTTCTAGAACTGTTATCTGAGCCTTTAATTCTTCAAAACCAGACAGGACACTACTATTATCAAAACTTGTTAAGAAATCATTAGAATCAAGTAACCATGTCGCTTCGTACCCTATACCAATTATAGAAGATTTAGTATCTGGAGTTCTTATAATAAATCTCTCTCCTTTTTTGGGAGAAAATAAACTTATGAATTGATCTTCGCTAAATGTTTTCTTCAGCTTAAATTTTACGACAAGTTTATCATCAAGAACTGTATCACTAAAATCATAGTCTATAATTCTCTGATAATCATTCATACCTATTACCTATCCTTTTTTTGCTCCTCATTTTGAAGCCTTTCTTCACGTTCTTTAATTTCTAATCTTTTTTGTCTTTGTTTAATTAATCTATTTACCTCTTCCTCAGATTTATAACTTGCTTCTTTATCCGTAAAGATAAATAGATTTTTATGATTATTTAAAATTGATAGCACAGTTTTATTTTCTGATTCTTCATTTTCAAATAACTCTGCAATATATTTTCTCTTGTCATTACCTAAAACAACAACAAATAAATTTCTAGCAGACATTAAGTTTTCATAACCGATACTAATTAATTTGTTACCGTTAATTTCCATACCCGCTTCTTGTAATTGAGCCTTTTCTTCATCCGAGAACTCAACAATATGAAGGTTTTTATTTACCTCATCGGCAAAACGATAATCAAGTATTCCACCATCAGATCCTAAGAAAACAACTGCAACATCAATTGGATTCTCAGTTAAAACTTCTTTATAATTGTTTAAATCTTCTTCACATTCATTACTATTTAATGTTTGTGGATAATAAATATTTTTCGCTTCAACATCTAATTTCTTAAATAGTTCATGTCTTGCATATCTATATAATCCAAATCTTTCTTCTATATCAATATCGGCAAACTCACGTTGACCTAACATAATTACATGTTTATATCGATACTTTCCAGTTTGATTATCATCAATCATTCTATTAGTAAATTGCGTATTAATAATATTTTCCGGTAAGCAAATAACTGCTCCATCTTCTAAATTCTTTTCAAATTCATCATACATTCTATTAAGAACTGCTGTTTCACTATTACAAACTATATATTTCATGCTTTCACCTCCAAATAATAACAATTCAAATTTACCTTCTATTATACCATATTTATCCCTTACTAACAACGTGATAGATTTTACTCAACTTCTATCAGTTTAGAGAGTACATAAGAATAAACATATGTCTTAATATTTTTTAATTGATAATATTCCGCTACCGCTTCTTTATATATTCTCAGTTGCTCCTTGTGTCTTTCACGTAAAATACCTTCCCCAGTTTTACTAGTCACATAGTCAGTCTTATAATCAACGATAATAGCTTCATCATCAGAAATTTTAATAAATAAATCGACTACCCCTTGAAGTATTACATCTATTTCACTATCACTTTCACTGTATAGTTCTTTGGCTTTTTTCGCAGTGGTAAATGCTATTTCAGTTTGACAAAATTGACAATTAGAAATAATATTCATTAATTCATTATTAATAAAGTTACCTATTCTTTCTATATCATCTTTATTATTTATATTATTAAACTCTTCTTCTGTTAATATTCTACTCTCTTTAATATTTTTTAATAAGTCATCTGTTTTCTTTAAATTATTTAGATAAGCTTCCACATCATTAATTTCGACACCTGATTTAATATCATTAACTATTTTTTCAAAAAGTTTATGAACAATATTACCCCTAAGTATTGCTTTACTTGTAGATGTCGAACTCTTCAATGTATTTAACTCTAGATAACCTCTTTTTTCTTTTTTGAAGTTTATATTATTAGCACCATTAATTTTTTTCAAGGCACTGTATGAGGTTTTCGTTGGAAACACCCTATGTTTAACCTTAACTCCTTCGGTTTCTTCAGTAGTGTTCTGTTTTAATTCAAACTTTTCATAAAAATCTGCTAGGTCAAAGTCTAGACTAGTTTCTTGTTCTTGAATCGATGGAACAACTTCATGAGCTTCAAATTTTGCATCACGCTCATTTTCAAAACTAAACCCTTCTTCATAATCACTCAGTAAGTTATTTAATATAGTTTCAAAGTTTTCATCTTCTAATATAGCTTGAGAGAGAGACTTATCCTTTGCCTTCTCGTTATTTAATTCTATTCCACTTGGACTCACAAGATACAATGTATTTTTAGCTCGAGTTAGTGCCACATATAGGTTACGAATTTCTTCTTCTCTTTCTCGTAGTTTTATCAAAATACTATTTAACTTATATAATTCATTTAATCCTGTTAGTCTAGAATTGTTTAGACCAAAACTTTGAGCTATAGTCTCAGCATTAAGACTTAACCCAAAAGTCTCTGTGAATAACCCTTCTCCAGTATAACCTCTTTTACTAAATGAAGTATCAAGATCAGCGACAAATACTTCTTTATACTCTAATCCTTTAGAAATATGAATTGTTGATAAGGTAACACTATCATTTGGTGTTCTTTTCTTAGTTTCAAATATCTCTTCATTTTTTATATTTTTCAACTGCCTAATTAAACCAGATAGTTTATTATCAATTTTCTGATATTCATTTACAACATCTACAAAATTCTCGAAATAATCAATTTCTTCGTCATTTACACCTATTGTAACTAAATAATTTTTAAAATCAGTATCTAGAGATATACATTCTATTAAAGTCGGTAAAGAGTTATTCAAACTAAAATTCAACCATTTTTTTAATAGATTTGTAGTCTGACTATCTTTTTTATTTTCACTATTTTTTAACTTCTCAAAAAGATTTTTTCCTTTTTGTAATGATACTCTTAATAATTCATCATTACTATAATCAAAGATCTCAGTATGCAAAATGGTTAATAGACTAGCATCTCTATTAGTATTATCAATAAATCTAAGAATGTTATACAATATATTAAAACAATTAGATTCAGTAAATCCAACTTTTTCCTTGAAAAATAATGGAATATTGTACTTGCTAAATATTTCTTTAAAATTAGACATTTTTGTACTATTTCTAACTAAAACAGCATAGTCACTATATTTCTTTCCATTCTTTATCCCTTGCAAAATCTCATATGCAATATTTTCTATAGATTGTTCCCTATAATCTTTTTTATTTTCTACGATTTCTCCTGTAAAATAGTTTACCTTACCATTTATTAACTTAGTTGGAATAATTTCTGTATCTTGTCGCTCTTTTGCTTCTGGGTAATACAGAGCACTATCTTCATCATAACTCACTCCTGCATTCTTATTTCCCATCAATCTATTGAATACAAAATTACTAGATTTCAATATATTCTCATCACTTCTGAAGTTTTCTTTTAATACTACACAAATTCCTTCAGAATCATCTTCAAATGAATATTCCTCATCTACTTTATAATTATCAATTTCTAATTTTCTATAACTATTATACTTTTGTTCAAAAAGGTCTGGATTAGAACCCCTAAAACCATAAATTGCTTGCTTAACATCTCCTACTCTAAAGAAGTTCACACCTTCTCCTCTTATTAAATTTAGAATATATTCTTGTAAATTATTATTATCTTGATATTCATCTACATATATTTCATAAAAATATTCTCTATAATAATTTGCTGCTTCACTTGGGATAATCTCACCATTCTCTTCTTTAGTTAAAGCCTTAATAGCAAGATGGTTTAAATCAGAGAAATCTAAAAAGTTATTTTCTCTTTTTCTTTTAATAAAATCATTATGTAATTTCTTAAGAACTTTTGTAATAGTTCCTGATAACTCAGTCATTTTTTCTATGGTTTGAAAATAATTAATGTAATCATTAAGGTCAGTTTGTATACTTGCTAATGTCGTTGTGTCGTATACACTATCTTCAACTTCTAGTTGTTTATTTAGTTTCTCAATAATAACTTCAATTTCCTCAAGATTCTCTTGATTACTCTTCAATATCTCTTCATCTTGTTGAAGATATTTTATGATTTTTTCTTTCTTATCAACATCTAAATTAACAGGAGAAATAAAATCTATATCGTTCTGTTTTTTAGAATTTTCTAGATATTTTTTAATATACAAACAAAATTCAGATGCTATTTTTATATTTTCTACTGTAGTTAATTCATCTACTCTACTAAATTTATCAAGAATTTCTTTATTATCAATAGCAAGTTTATCTTCATAAAGAAAATTAAATTTTTCAAAATCCTCTTCTAAATATTTTTGAAAATTAGGTATATTTAAAAGCTTATAGTATATGTCAATAATAAAAGAAGTTATATTTTGTTTAGAGCCAAAAACTGTAAACAATAAATCTGTACTACTAGAATCTTCATTAACCAATTTTTCTAGTACGTTTCCTATTGTTTCACTCAATACTCCTTTACTATTTGCTAATATACCAAAATTAGGAGATAAATATTTAATTTGATTATCAATTTTTTCCTCTACAAGATAGTAGAATTTTTTTAATACATTTAGACAAAAGCTGTCAATAGTACTAACAAAAGCATCATTCATTAGCATTCTCTGCTTTCTAAGGAACAATAAATCCTCTTCTTTATTTGTTGAAAGCAATCTTTCACTAATTTTATCTTCTATCCTTACTATCATATTTTTAGCAGCAGCAGTGGTAAATGTTAAAACTAATAATCTATCAATATCCCATCTTTTTGTCGCTACTTTTCTTGCTATCCTTTCAGAAAGAACCTCTGTCTTACCACTTCCAGCAGCCGCAGCAACAAGAATATCAGCTCCTGTAATGGCTATAGCTTGCCACTGTGGTGGTGTCGGTGGATACTTTCTAGAAGCGGCTATATTATCAATCTTTTCAATATTTATCATACAAATTTCCTCTAATTTCATATTAATAATCACTTTATATTTTAACATACTTTAAGCATTATGGTATAATGTTTTAAGATAGTATGACATTTATTTAATATTATATTTTTATACTGCTTCTACACAGTTGTAATTATAAAATAATATTATAAATAAACATTACTTTTTCTTAAATTTTTATAATAGGTGAAATAGATGAATCGAAAATTTTTGGCACTAGCTCCTATTCTAGCAGCTAGTTCTATAATTAAACAAAATAAAAAACTAAAAGCAACTAAAACTACACTTGATTTTAATAATCTTCCCGATTCTTTTGTTAATTTTAAAATTGCCCAAGTGAGTGATATTCACTGTGATAAAGTTGGATTAAGTGACTTATCCTTCTTAAGTAAAATCAAAAAATTTTCACCCGATATTATTGTAATTACTGGAGACATTCTAGATAGTTATAAAAATTATATGGATGTAGCGTATAATATCTTAAGCCAACTTTCTGTAATCGCTCCTTGTTATTTTATATCAGGAAATCATGAACTTAGATTGCCCAAAGAATATGCTAAGTTAAAAGTTATGTTATCAAAACTTAAAATTACTCACTTACACAACGAAAGTATTCTTCTTAATCGTAATCAAGATTTTATAAATCTAGTTGGTGTAGAAGATTATAATTTTTTCAAAAATGAAGATAACTTAAATCACCGTGCAAACTTCAAAAAAACATTAGACAATCTATATTCCTCAGAATATTTTAACATCTTATTATCACATCGTCCCGAGAAATTTCCAATCTATGCAGAAGCAAAATATGATCTGATTTTTTCAGGACATGCCCATGGTGGACAATGGAGAATTCCATTTATAGGAGGTATTTTCTCACCTAGTCAAGGATTCTTTCCAAAATACACAAGTGGTTGTTACACAAAAGACAGTTCAATATTGATTGTTTCTCGTGGTCTAGGAAATAGCTCGTTTCCTATAAGAATAAACAATAGAATTGAATTGGTATTAATTACATTAAAAAAAAGAGAGATTCAAAAATCGTGATTTTTTAAAATCCGATTTTGAATCTCTTATATTATTTATTAGAAATATAATTTCTCAAATTTTTCTATTTTTTCTTCAAAGTCTTGAAGCGCCAATTCAATTGCATTTGGTTTAGACATATCTACACCAGCATTTTTTAATACTTCTATTGGATAATCAGAATTTCCTTTTGAAAGGAATTCATCTATATAAACTTTAGCATTTTTACTATCTTCTAGTATTAATTTTGATAATGCTTGTGCTGCTGAATAACCAGTAGCATATTGATATACGTAGTAATTGTAGTAGAAGTGTGGAACTCTTGACCACTCATATTTTATATCTTCATCGTAAGTAAATACGTCACCATAGTATTTTTTCACCACATTGAAATATTCAGTATTCAAATATTCTGCTGTTATAGCCCCTCCATTTTGAAGTTGTTGGTTTATTTTGTGTTCGAACTCTGCAAATTGAGTTTGTCTATATACTGTACCAACAAACCCACTTAACGCTTGGTTAAGAACACGCAGCATTCCATTTTTGTTACCTTCTTTTTCAAACTTATTGTATAGATATTCTGTTAATAATGCTTCATTACAAGTTGATGCTACTTCTGCAACAAAGATTGAATAACTTCCATAAACATATGGTTGATTTTTTCTAGTATAGTACGAGTGCATTGAATGCCCTAATTCATGTATAAGTGTGTACACATCATTTAACGTTCCATCAAAATTTAATAGAATAAATGGTTTTGTAGTATAACCACCCCATGAATACGCCCCTGAACGTTTCCCTTTATTAGGATAAATATCTATCCAACGTTCTGTAAATGCTTTTCTCATATCATTAACATATTCTTCACCCATCGGTTTTACAGCTTCAAGTACTATGTCACGAGCTTCTTCAAATGTAAATTTAATTGGCTCTCCTTTTACCATTGATACTGATCTATCATATAATCTAAAATCTTCAAGTCCTTTGGCTCTCTTATGTAACTCGTAATATCTTTGTAGAGCTGGAATTTTTTCATTAACTACAGATACTAAATTATCATACACTTCCTCTGGTATTAAGTTGTTAGATAATGCATTATTCCTTGTTGATGTATATTTATAAACATCAGCATAATATTTTTTTCGTTTTAAATTTCCACCTAATGTAGATGCCAATGTATTATTATGCTTTTTGAAATAGTTATATAGAGAATGGAATGTATTTTTTCTAAGAACTCTATCTGTACTTTCCATATATGTACCATATGTTCCATGTGTTAAAGTATGTTTATTTCCATCTTTATCTTCAACTGGCTCAAATTCAACATCTGCATTATTTAATGCTGAAAAAGTTTCATCACTAGCATTTAGTGCTTCTCCAGCCATTGCTATTATTTTTTCTTGTTCTGGATCCAAAGTATGACGACGTTTTTTATTAATTTTTTCTAATTCAAATCTATAAACTTTTAACTCGTCTAATTCTTCTACGTATCCTAATAGTACATCCTCATCAATTGAAAGAAGTTCAGGTTTTAAAAATGACCACTCTGCATAAAACTTAGAATTTAAATTCATTGTTTTAGCATATAATTCACCATATTCAGCATTTGTACTATCTTGGTCTTTTCTAAGAAATGCATAAATTGTTAATTGTTCGACTTTTAACATCATATCTTCTTCAGCTTTAAAAACTTCTAGAAGAGCTTTAGCACCTTCTTTAACCTTACCTTTATAACTTTGTATTTGTGGTATTAATTCTTCCACTTCTTTAAATTGATTCCAAAAATCTTCATTTGTTTTAAAAATTGATTCTAAATCCCATGTATTTTCAACTTTTTGATCTTTTCTTAATAGTTCAACCATCTTATTTCTCCTTATGTCTAATACATAATCTTAATTATATCACATATTTTAGCAATTTGGTAATATATATTTTTAAAACTGTGTTAAATTTTCAGAAAATAGATGTGTTATTTTGTTTTTATTAGATGATCATAATTCTCATGTCCTATATAAATCTCACAATTTTTATAAAACCCATAACTTTCATATAGTTTTCTTGCTCTAATATTCGATTGAGCAACATTTAAACTTAATAAAGTATTACTATTATTAACAAAACTTGTTAATAATTTATTTCCAACACCTTCTCCTCTATACTCAGAAAAAACATATAGTGTATCTAAATAAAACTCTTTTTCCAATACTTCATTATAATCAAATATAATGTCATCTTGTTTTAAATTAAATTTCTTAACAACCTCATTAAACCAGAATTTTTTCATCTTTTCTACTTCATTATAATGATAAGAAAATGAGAATCCTTTTATTTTTCCATCATTTTCGTAAACCGTGCAATTTTTATAGCTAAATCTATCATCTTCTGACAGAAATACAAATTTTAGAATGTCTTGGATTTTTACTATAGAATAATTCTTCAATATGTCAATTTCTAAAGATTCAATAAACTCCTGCAGTCCTTCTAATACCTTTATATCATCTTTTATTGCTTTTCTAATCATTATTTGTATCCTTCCATAACTTAATAATTATTAAAGAAGCATATACTATTCAACTTCGCCAACATTAGCATATCTAGCAAATGATGGCTCATAGTTTCTCACGTTAAATCCTAATTCTTCTAATATTACAGCTACATAAGAAGCTCGAACACCAGTTGTACAATATGTAATCTGAAGTTTATTCTTATCTAAACCTTTTTCGTTTACATATTTTTCTAATTCTTCTCTAGATTTTAAAAATCCATTATTATCAACTAAAGAATTAAATGGTAGAGAAATTGCACCTGGAATATGTCCCGCTTTATTTTCACCATAAATTACACGACCATTATATTCAACTTCTAATCTAGTATCTATAATTTGAACCTCTTCATTACCTATTTTAGATAGTAATTCATCTGTAAATATAGCTTTATCATTCTGAGTTGCTTCATTACGAACTACATCACTAACATTTATTCTATCTTTAGTTGGTTCATAATTTTTATTAAATCCTAATTTTTCAACTTGTTTAAAACCACCATCGATAAACTTAACATTTTCAAAACCTGCATAATTAAATGTGTATACTACACGTGCTTCATCTCCAAATCCTTGTTCAGGCATTGTAAAACCATAAACTAGAACTTCTGAATCATCATTGATTCCTAATTTATCAAAAATTTGTTGGTAATTTTCTTTAGATAATAATTTCCCTAGTTCTTCTCCACCAAATTCACCTAATAAACTAATATCAGTCCAATCAACAACAGTTGCTTTATCATACATTAGCGATCCTTCTTCAAGCATTCCACCACGTGCATCGATAACTACAATATTCTTATTTGTTCTATTATTTAATAAATACTCAGCATCAACTAATTTTTTAAAATCAAATTGTGTCATAAGTACCCTCCTCTAAAATTAAATTTTCAATTTATTATAACATAAATATTATTGAAAAAATATAATTTAATTCGTTATCAAATTGATATAAATTAATGGGAGTTACTCAAAATCGTGATTTCGAATAAATAGATTTTGTCAAGTCACCTCCGCACAGTTTATTAGATATCTAATAAAGCTTTTATAAAGCGAATTCAGATATCAATAAACCACTGCGTCTATAAGTTCTCATATACACTTTATTAAAGTTTAGAACTTTTGGTCAGTCCCCAATTTCCTCAAATATTTCTTAATTCGTTATAAATCGTAAACATTTTAATTTACAAGTAAAACAAATCATGTTATAATAAATCGGAATTGTTTTGAATTAAATAACTAAGGAGAAAATAATATGAACAAGAAAAAAATGATTATTACTGGTGCCTGTGGTTCACTTGTAATCGGACTATCAGCTTTCGCTGGTTACGAATATGGTAAGCAACAAGCGTATGAAACAGCACCACTAGTACAAAATACAGCACAAGCAAAGAAAATCAATTACTCAGACAAAGTTAGTTCAGTCGTGGTTAGTGAAATCACTGACGATGGATATGTAACACTTCACGGTGATCATAGCCACTATGAAAAAGGATTAGTACCTTATAACGCAAAAATTCTTGATTCACTAGTTTATAAAAATAAAGATTATAAATTAAAAGATGAAGACATTCAATATGAACTTGCAGAAGGTTACGTTATAAAAGTTAATGGTAAATATTACTATTATCCTAAAGAAGGAATAAACCAAAGCAATATTGTCGATGAAAAAACTGCTAAAGAAATTTCAGCTCATGCACATCACCATCATCATGGAGAAGCTAATGAATCTAAAGAGAGCGGAGATCACTATACATTTAATCCAAAAGATATCGTAAGTGAAACTGCAGATGGCTATGTAGTCCGTCATGGAGATCATTTCCACTATATTAAGAAAAGCGAGCTATCAAGTTCTCAATTATCACAAGCAAGAAAAGTAGAAACTAACAGTTCATTATCAGCATCAACTGCAGGAATAACAACTCCAACAAGTGATGGATATATCTTTAAAGGTGAGAATGATATAATAGGAAAAAATAATTTTGGATTTATAGTTAAACATGGTAGTCACCAACACATAATACCTTATTCTCAACTAGTAGGTACAAAATGGGAATACTTAGTAAATAATACTGGAACTCCGGCAACTACTACAAATACTAATACGACTGTAGTAAATACACCGAAAAGTAATATAGTAAATGACAGTCATCATGACCATCATGACCATTCATCAGATCACGAAGATTCAGATGGATATAAATTTAATCCTAAAGATATAGTAAGCGAAGACGAAAATGGATATACAGTACGCCATGGAGATCACTTCCACTATATTCCTAAAAACAAAGTAGAAAAACCTGCGGAGGTAGTTAAGCCAACTCCAGTTGTTCCTACTCCTTCTTTACCTGAAGTGAATAATGTGGAAAAACCAGTGGAGAATGTTAAACCGTCTCCAGTTATCCCCACTCCTTCTTTACCTGAAGTGAATAAAGAAGAAAATAAAAAAGCTAACGTTACAGAAGTAAAACCTAGCGTTTTATCATTTGCTGGAGTTCAATTTAAAACTAGTGATGGTTTTGTATTAGATGAAAATACAGTAGGTACTCCTACATCATTAGGATTAGTTATTGATCACAATGGACACCAACACTTTGTTTATTATAAACAATTAGTAAATTCTAAATTTGAAAAACTAATTCCTCAAAAATATTTAGAACAAGCTAAAAAAGAATATAAAGAATTAGAAGATAAAGTAACTGAAAAAATAAACTACTTAGCAAGTAAAAATAATATTGATAAAAATACTATTAAATATGTTTCTACAGTAAAAGGAGATGCTCTTTCTTACAATGGAACAACTACACTTTTAGATGAAATAAATTCTGATAATAATAATAATAATGTTGCAACTCAACCTAAAGAGACTCCAAAAGCAGAAGATAAAGTAGAAAATAAACAACCTGAAAGTAAGAACGAAACTTATTCTGAAGAAGTTACTAAAAAAATTAACCATTTAGCAAAAATATTAGGTATCGATCCTAAATTAATTAAATTAGTAGAAACTGAAAATGGACAAGCATTAACTTATCCTCATGGTGATCACAGCCATACAGTGTTACTTAATGCAATTCATGTTGATGAGACTGAAGTAACTATTACGGATGAAATTCAAAAACAAATTAATTATATCGCTGAGGTTTATGGAGTACCAAAAGAAGCTGTTAAAGTTACAAAAGACTTCTTTGTATTTAACGAGCCTGCTCATGCATATGACCCAACTCATATTCACCCATACTTAATACCTCGTGATAAATTCCATATTCCTGAGGTTACAGGCGACGATGAAGTTGATTTCGAAAACGAATTACTTGCTTTGTCAAAACGTACAGGAATTCCTGCTGATAAAATTAAACGAGATGGTGATAAATTTGTAATCCCTCATGGTGATCACGATCATTTCGTTAAAATCCTATCTAAAGGAGCAGATATTTACTATAAAAATAGAATTCCTAATATAACTGGAACTTACGTAGCTGGTGATTTTGATAAAGAAGCTGTATTCAAACGTATCGATGAACTTAAAGCTAATAACCTTGCTAAACACAGCAATGATAAAAAACAAGCAAACCGCGTTAATCGTGCATTAGATCAGTTACGTGCGACAATTGAAGAATTACCAACTAACTCTACCAAAGGTTACCTAGAAATGTTAGATAACTTCGATAAAAAATACATCCAAGAAGAAGCTAATGCGGACACTTCTAAAAATGATGAATTAGTTAAAAAATATAATACCCTACTAAATCGTATTAAAGATAACGACTTAGAAAAGTATAATCTTTCAAAAACAGAGTTAACTAATGAATTAAATATAGCTAGTGAAAATAAAGATGTTAATACTTTAAACAAAATAAATCACTTATTAGATGAATTACAAAAATTCGAAGATCGTGAAAGTATTACTACTGTAAGTTATATAAAATACTTCTTAGAAAACATTGATAGCGACAAAATTGATAATAAATTACGTGAAGAACTTTCTTCACTTGTAAAAGATTCTTATGAATCTCAAGCATTCATTACAAGAACACCAATGAGAACACTTGTTACAAGACTTATCAATGCGAAAAATGCTCTTCATTATGCCCTTGAGCATAACACAAGTACTCAGCCTGAATTTGGTGATAACTATAATAAACTTAATGTAAAAGATGAGGATGGTATGACACTTCGTTCATCTGCAGATCAGTTCGCTAAAGAAGCATATGATCCATCATTCCCTATTGAATTTTCTAATGCTGACTATAATAAAGCAGATTTCGAAAAATATGCTGGTAAAAAAGATGAAACTAATAATTCGTCATCAAATAACGACAGCAATAAAAAAGAAAATGATTCTACAAATACCAACGAGAACGATGATAAAGTTACAAATAATAACGAAAATAGTGAGAAAGTAGAAAACACAATAAATGAAGAAAATAATGCGGCTAAAGAAAATGATGTAAATAGCATACCTAAAGAGGAAAGTACAACAGAAACTAAAGAAGTTGAACTGACTCCTGAAGAAACTGCAAAATTAAACTTACTTGCTGGTATCTTTAGACTTTCTCCAGATAGGATGAATGTTATCGAGACTCCATATGGGAAAGCTGTTAACTTCACTCTTGGTGGAAAAAATGAAACTATTCTAATAAAAAATATAGATAAATTACTAGCTGCCTTAGTTTCAAGTGCTAAACCAAAAGAAACTTCAGAAACAAATAATGAAAACAGTACGACTCTTAACACAGAAAATGAAGTTTCAAATTCTGAAAACAACACAACTTCAAATGACAATAAACACAATGCTAATGAAGAAAAAACAACAATAGTTACATCTGAAACAACAACAGGCGAAAAATAAATTATTTACTAAAAAACACTTGACAACAAAGCTTATCATGGAGTAAAATTAGTTTAAATAAATATATAAAAATTTGATAATAGACATGTTTTAATCTAAAAACATTCACAGAGAGAGTACACATGCTGAAAGTACTTATTGTTTATTTTAAAATTCTACTATTGATGATATCAAATTAAATTTTAAGAATCTATTTAGATTGAATTTGGGTGGAACCACGGTATAGAAATTAATCGTCCCTTACGTCTTTGACGTAAGGGATTTTTTATTATATATATAAATTCAATTTAAAATTTATAATACAAAAGGAGAACAAAAATATGTTAGATATTAAATTATTTAGAGCAAATCCTGAAATGGTAAAAGCAAAATTAGCAGCTAGAAACTTAGAAACTGATGTAGTTGATTTACTAATAGATTTAGATAAAAAACGCCGTGAACTTCTAGTGCAAGTAGAAGATTTAAAAGCGCTTCGTAACAAAAAAAGTGAAGAGATTGCTATTCTAAAAAGAAAACGTGAAGATGCTTCAGACGTAATTGCTGACATGAAACATGTTTCTGATGAAATCACTACTCGTGACATCGAAGTCAAACAAATTGCTGAAGAAATTAACGAAAAAATTATTAGAATCCCTAACTTAATCTCTGATGAAACTCCAATCGGAGAAAATGAAGATGAAAATATCGAGGTTCGTCGTATTGGTCAAGTTAGAGAATTTGATTTCGAACCAAAAGCTCACTGGGATTTAGTTGAAGAATTAGATATCGCTGACTTTGAACGTGCTGCAAAAATTTCTGGAAGTAGATTTGTATTCTACAAAAAAGCTGGAGCAATGCTTGAACGTGCATTAATCAACTTCATGATTGATACTCACGTAGTTGAACATGGTTATGAAGAATTCATGGTACCTCAATTAGTGAATAGAACAGCTTTATTTGGTACTGGTCAATTCCCTAAATTCGTTGAAGATGTTTATACTGTTGAATCAGAAGGACTAACTCTTATTCCAACAGCAGAAGTACCATTAACTAACTACTACAACGGTGAAATTTTAACAGAAGATATGTTACCAAAAGGAGTTACAGCATTCAGTATCTGCTTCAGATCTGAAGCAGGAAGTGCTGGTCGTGATACTAGAGGTCTTATCCGTCTTCACCAATTTAACAAAGTTGAAATGGTACGCTTTGCAAAACCAGAAAATTCATATGAACAATTAGAAATCATGACTGGTCACGCTGAAAACATCCTTAAAAAATTAAACTTACCATATCGTGTAATTACTCTATGTTCTGGAGATACAGGATTCTCAAGTGCTAAAACATATGATATCGAAGTGTGGTTACCAAGTTATAATGCATATAAAGAAATCAGTTCATGTTCAAACTGTACAGATTTCCAAGCACGTCGTGCTAATATGAGATTCAAACGTGAAGATACTGGAAAAGTTGAATTTGTTCATACTTTAAACGGTTCTGGATTAGCTGTTGGACGTTGTTTAGCAGCAATTATCGAAAACTATCAAAATGAAGATGGATCAATTACAGTACCAGAAGTTCTACGTCCATACATGCGTGGAATCACAAAAATCGAAAGAGATTAATTTCATTTTAAACTAAAAAATTCCAAGAGGTTTTTATAAATCCTCTTGGAATTTTTTTATAGCTTAACACATTAAAAGTAGTGAATAAAGATCCCCTCTTCTCAACCCACTACTTTTAATTTATGTAATATAGAGTTATATATCTATTTGAGTTTTTTCAAATTTATCTAGAGCTTGTAAATATCCCTCTGTTCCTGTTACATGCCACGCTAGACTAACATCTCTGAAATTATTAAGCCAATTTAATACTTTTCTTAATTTAGTTGGATTATTAGCAAGTACAGTTTGTGCTTTATTTTCTAATTCTGTCAGTCTACTATTAACAACAGCTTCATCGATATTACCACTTACTCTAGGTATTTCTATATAAGGTATTTTATTTTGATTATATGTTCTCCATCCAGGACTCTTAATTGGATAATAGTGATTATGATCCCCATGATTTATTATCATTTGTCCATCTTGTACTTGAATATGTTCAACAGTTGTATTCATACTACTAGCTAAAGCCGTTATTTCTTTTTCAAAATCCCCTTCCAAGTCTGAACTCATCGCAGGAACAGTTATATCATTAAGCAAAAGACGCTTAGATGATCCGTTATAATTAAATACTAACGCATTATTATCGACAGAAATATCACTAGCATTTAATCCATAGAATAGAGCAATATAATTCTTTTTACTTTCTAATGTTGCTTTATCTATAGTTGTTGAATTTTCTGCCTTTTTAGCTAGAAATTCTTTCGCTTCTTCTAATTGCTTAGCTGATAACTCTGATTTTTTGACAAAGTGATTGTGGTCTCCATGTTTTACTATATAACCATCCCCTTCTTCACTAACTATATTGTTTACATCGAATACAAAATCATGTTCTTCAGCTTCATTATGATTATGAGCTTCTGAAGTATGGTCCGCTTCAGTATTTGAATGTTCTACAACTGAATCTTCTTTGTTAGCTATCTCAGTAGTTGGTGTTACTAAATTATCTTTTACTTGTTTTCTTATTTCGTTCAATTGTTTTTCTAATTCAATTTGTTTATTTCTACTTTGATCTACACTGTAAGACATATCAAGATAAATAATACGCGCTTTTTGTTTTAATTCATCAGCAACTTCTGGTACTAATTTTTTCTCATTTTTTAGTTTCAATATTTCTTCTTGAAGTTTTTCTGCCTGTTCTGTAATATAATCAGCGGTTAAAGTATAATTCTCTTTTATATCTCCACTTTCGACTTTTTCAAAGTTACTCACTATTCCTTTTGGAATATTTTCACCACTAGGAATCTCTAACTCTTCTTTTGAAACTATATTATGACTTATATCTAAATATTCTAGCGTTTTATTTTTTTCTTTTAATGTTAATGTTTCTACATAATTATTTGCCATTGTTAAGTATTTTAGAGCTGTAAGATTATTAACATTTTCCATTGTTCTAATAACATTGTTACTAACTGTTAAATTAATCAGTTTATCTTGTTTATTAGTTGGAAATTCACTAATCTTATTACCACTAGCATCCAAATTCTCAAGTGCAGATAGTTTATGAATGTTATTGATATCCTCTAGTTTATTATTTTTGATTTCTAGACTAGTAATTGTTTTGTTCTCAAAATCTAAACTGTCGATTTTATTATTGTTAACTTCTACACTTTCTAAAATTTTAGCATTTTTCAAATGAGATAATGTTGTTATTTTATTATCATTTGCTACTATTTTTTTCAATTTAGGTAAATTAGATACTACACTTAAATCTCTAATATTAGTATTATTTACCGTTAATTGCTCTAAACTATCATTTTTAAGCGTTGCTAACTCTAAACCGCTGTTATTAGATAAGAATAAACGCTCTAATTCATTTTTATTACTTAATGCATCCAATTTTGTAATGTTATTATTTTCAAGACTAGCTGCTTTTAGATGATTTAAATCTTTTAGAGCCGATATATTCTTAATTTTATTATTGTCTAAATTTAACGACTCTAAATTAGTAAGATTTTTTAATACATCGATATTTTCAATGTTATTCCCTGCCGCAGATACTAATTTTAAGTTTGGATAATCTTTTAAAAATGATATATCCTGAATATCATTTTCAGAAAAATCAATTCCTTCTAATGTTGGTATATTTTTTATAAATGAATAATCTTTAATACCCGTTCTTGATACGTATAATTGTTTTAATTTTTTAAATTTATAAACAGGGGTAATATCATCGATAGGTGTATATCCTATTCCAAGAACTTCTATATTTGGCATAAGTTCTAAACCACTTCGTTTAAGTGGATCTTTGTTTTGACCAATATTCAAGTACTTAACAGTTTTTAGCCACTCTTTCATTTTTTCTACATTTGATTCATGTGCAGGAAAATCAGTGTCTGCAGAAGCATGTTGAATATCATGTATAATATCATCATCAAATCCTAATTTTTTCAGTGTCTCAGCTCCTGAATTATTATGTGGATCTGCTAGAGGTTTAGATGTGTCTATATCTTTAACTAATATAGTGTGGCTATGATCTCCATGTGGATACACCAATGCTTTTCCTTCTGCTGTTTCAATTAATTTTATAGAACTTTTATCTATATTTAGTTGTTTAGCAACATAGTCAATTTTTGCTTCAATTTCTTTTTCTTCAGCATTATTTTGTTCTTCTCTATGGTTGTCATTTCCTGCAGTATTTTCTGAAGAATTATTCGCAGCTTCTGTTTTATCAGTAGAAGTATTATTAGCTGAATTATTACTTTCTACTTTATCTTTACTATTCGAATTATTTTTCTCCGTATTTTCTTTGATATTTATATCTTTTAACAATTCCGTTTTTCCATTGTATGAAATTGCATCCCCATTTGAAGTAATAACATAACTAAATTTATCTTTATCTATATTATTCTTTTTAGAAAGATAATTAATTTTGTCATTAACTTCTTTTTCTAATTCAGCATACTCATCTTTTGCTTTATTCAAATATTGATGAGGAATAAGTTTTTCCCACTTAGAATTAACCAATTGTTTATAGAATATAAAATGTTGATGACCACTATGAACTACTAAAATACCTGTTGAAGTAGGTGTAATTACACTATCATTAGATAATTTAAACCCATCACTAGTTTCATATTGAACTCCTGCGAATGATAAGACACTAGGTTTTATAACTATATTGTCAATTTTAGGTTTCTCTACCTTATCTTTTTCTGGTAGCGTTGGTGTAGGAATAACTGGAGTCGGTTTAACGTTTTCTAGAGGTTTTTCCACTTTATTTGCTTCAGGCAAAGAAGGAGTAGGAACAACTGGAGCAGTTTTAAAGTCTTCATCAGTTTTTTCTACTTTATTTGCATCTGGTAAAGAAGGAGTAGGAACAACCGGAGTTGGCTTAATTACTTCCGTAGGTTTTTCTACTTTGTTTTTAGGAATATAGTGGAAGTGATCTCCGTGTCTTACTGTATATCCATTTTCATCTTCACTTACTATATCTTTAGGATCAAATTTATATTCACCTGAATCTTCGTGATAATTAGAATGTTCGTCGTGAGTTTTGTTATTTTTTGAAGCATTCACAACTGTAGTATTTGAACTAGGTGTACTTTCTTGATTTTTTAGTAAATACTCCCACTGTGTTCCTCTTAATTGAGAATAAGGTATTATGTGTTGGTGACTACCGTGTTTAACTATAAATCCAAAATTATTTTTTCCTATTATATCATTCTCACCTTTAAAGATATATCCATCACTTGTTGGAGTTGTTATTCCTGCAGTTGATGCTGATAATGAACTGTTAGTTTCTACTTTTCTTGCTTGTGATAATTGAGAACTTGATAGCTCGCTTTTCTTAATATAGTGGAAATGATCTCCATGACGGACTACATAGCCATCTGCAGTTTCACTTACGATATCTTTTGGATTAAATGTATAGTGATCTCCGCTCTCTTTAGATTCATTAGCTTCTCCATGATGATGGTGATGTGCATGAGCTGAAATTTCTTTAGCAGTTTTTTCATCGACAATATTGCTTTGGTTTATTCCTTCTTTAGGATAATAGTAATATTTACCATTAACTTTTATAACGTAACCTTCTGCAAGTTCATATTGAATGTCTTCATCTTTTAATTTATAATCTTTATTTTTATAAACTAGTGAATCAAGAATTTTTGCGTTATAAGGTACTAATCCTTTTTCATAGTGGCTATGATCACCGTGAAGTGTTACATATCCATCGTCAGTGATTTCACTAACCACGACTGAACTAACTTTGTCTGAGTAATTGATTTTCTTTGCTTGTGCTGTATTTTGTACCAGAGGTGTTGTTTCATAAGCCTGTTGTTTACCGTATTCGTAACCAGCAAAGGCTGATAGCCCGATTACAAGTGAACCACAGGTACCAGTAATAAGCATTTTTTTCTTGTTCATATTATTTTCTCCTTAATTATTTAATTCGTAATAATTCTGTTTTATTATAACACAGTCATTTGTTTTTGTAAATAGGAGTCTTTACGATTTATTTAATCTAATTATATGAAATTTTTAAAACTTTAAATACTTATATTTTTACAAAATAAAAAAATATAGAGGAACGATTAATATTTAAATCATTCCTCTGTGCAGAATCTTAATTATTATTTTGTTCTTTTCTTAATAACACAGTTACTAAAATTAACATAATTTCAATAATTTCTGTAGCCATGGAGTCTATACCTGTTTTCGGTAGTACCATATTTTCTTTAGAATTATCCATTGGTTTTGTTAAGGTTTTCGGTAATTCATCATCTTTGTTTTTAGTATTTTCCATTATTTCTGGAATTATTACTTATGCTCTTTCTTCTAAATCCTTATTAGCAATTTTAATACGTTCCACAATTGTAAACTTACTAAAATGATTAACACTAAATTGTAGTTCACCCGATGAATATTTATTACTCATTTTTTCAAGAGAATTATCATTTGTAACATTATATACTTCTAATTCTGCATTGTCCTTCTTAGCTATTGTTATTGTAACTGTACGTTCTTCATAACTATCTACCTTCTTATCATCTTTCTTAAAATGAATTTCAAACATTTCAAAAACTTTATAATCTTTTCCTAACTTATTTTTAATAGATTTATTCAATTCAATAGTATTTATAAGTTCAACATATAACTTATCAACAGAAATACTACCTTTTTTATATTTTACTCTTATATCACGTCTTGATAAACTAGCAACCAATAGATCTTTATTAGTCAAATTATTTGAATCATAATATTTTTCTTTGTCTGTAATTGCCTAAAATTTATCACCATCATATTTCTCTGACATCTTATCTTCATTCAACTCTACCAATGGTTTTCTATCCGGGTTAACAGATGGTTTGCTTATTGATTTCTCAATTGATTTTTCTGTTTATTTAACTGGTGGCTTACTTTCTGATTTTTCAATTGGTTTTTCTGTCGGCTTAACAGCTGGTTTGCTTTCCGGTTTTTTATTAGGTTTTTTCCGCTGATTTAACAGGTGGTTTATTTATCGATTCTTTTGATACATTCTTTGGTGGAATCAGTTCAACATCTGGCCTTACTCCGTTTTTATCAATAATAATTTCGTTATCTGTTGACATCTCATCTTTTACAGAATCAACACCTCCAACATTCAATCCAATAATAATACTAGCAATACCAACAGAGGTTCTTCTAATAGAATACTTATTATTCTTCACTTTTTATCTCCTTAATTGATTATTAAATTTATCAAAACTATCTTATAATCATATTACAAATTGTATATTTCATAAAATTAAAACTTATAGAAAAAGGTTGATTAATAATTCACATTACTAATCAACCCTATCTTATCATTATCTTGATAAAAATGAGAAAAATCCACTTATAATAGCAACATTAAAGAAGTCAATAAATAACGCTCCTACTATCGGCATTACGAAGAATGCTATGTGTGAATGTTTATACTTATCACAAACACTTTGCATATTCGCTATACCATTCGGCGTTGCACCAAGACCGAATCCAGCGTGCCCTGCCGATAAGACTGCAGCATCATAATTTCCACCCATTACTCTAAATGTTACGAAGTAAATAAATATCCATGCTAAACCTGCTTGTGCAAGTAATAATATAGCCAATTGTCCTGCTACATTACTAAGTTCCCATAATTTTAGACTTATCATAGCCATACCTAAAAATAAATTCAATGAAACATCCTCTAGAATATGAACCTCTTCATAGTGTAGATCAAATTTTGTAGTATGATCGGAAATATTTCTTAACACTGCTGCTACAATCATTGGACCTATATAACTTGGAAAATTTAAAAATTGATTTAAAAATGTAGATACATAACTACCTATAAACATTGATAATAAAATTAAGAAGAATGCTTTAGCAAAGTTCTCTCCATCTAATTTTTTAACATCATTATTAAATAAAAATTCATCATTTTTTACTTTTTCATTATCAACTTTTTCTGCAACAACTTCTAACTTTTTCCCATTTATTAATCTATTGGCTAATGGACCTCCAAGACTTGATCCAGCTATAAGTCCAAATGTAGCCGCTGCTATTGCTACACTCTTAGCTCCTGTGTGACCAAGTTCCTCAACAATCGGTGCCATTGCAGCTGCAGTACCATGTCCACCTGTCATCGCTGTTGAACCTGTTAATAAAGCTATTAATGGATCAATACCTGTAGCATATCCAATCCCCACTGCAACAATATTTTGTAATACTACTAAAATTATAGCCACTATTAAAAACATAATAACTTTTCTTCCACCAACTTTTAATAATCTCCAGCTAGCATTAAAACCTATACTTGTGAAGAACAACGTCATAAAGAAACTTTGTAAAGTATTATCAAATTCAAAAATTACTAAATTCATTTGTCTTAAAATTAAATTTATTATTGCAAATAAGAATCCACCTATAACTGGAGACGGTATACAATATGTTTCAAAAAATTTAACTTTTCTCCTTAGTAATCTACCTATAATTAAAATTACAACAGCCAGTCCAACTGTTTGTATCATATCCATTTTTATATTGAACATATTATCATCCTTTCTTTATCTTTGTTATATTTTCTAACACTAAAATTTTTAACTTTTCTTCAGAAAGTACTTTTTATAAATTAAAATTTTGGTAATTTATAAATTTTATAATATATATTAAATTGTATAATTTTATATTACACTTTTTCATAATTTTATTCAAAAATACGTCAGATTTTATTACATTTCCTTGTTAAAAATTTTCTTCATAAATAAATTAAGCAGCTAAACTCACGATTTTATAGAAATCGTTGAGTTAAGCCGCCCCTATATATTTTCTAATACTATTTGTTAAAAAATTGGTTTTAAAAACTCTGACCAAGTTTCATAGTTTTCTTCTGCTTTAGCTTCATCAGCTGTCATCCATTTGATAACAAGTGTATCATCTTCTTTTACTTCCACTTTACTTTTATCGACTTTGCATTCATATACAACACCTACATGTACTTGTCCTACTTCAGTCTTGTCATCATTTATTAAACCTATAAAGTGTAAGTTATTCAACGCTTCTTCTTCTGAAACACCCACTTCTTCATTTAATTCTCTAGCTGCGTTGATTTTTAACATTTCAAAAATTGTTTTTCCTTCAACCTCATTCATATGGCCACCAATACCAACAGAAGCTTTCCCGTGAAGTCTCGCTTCACCACCACCTACTAAGCGTTTATATACAAGAACTTTATTTGTATTAGCATCTTTTAATAAAACATATCCTATTAGTTGTTTATAACTTGAATCTTCTTCCATATCTCCACGACGTTTTACTTCATAAGATTCGAATGTATCAATAATTTTCTTTGTTTTTTCATCATTTTTTTGTATAAATCCATAAAAATGATTTTCCTCATTATTAAATAATTCTTTTCTATTTACTACTAGTATTTGTTCATCCCACTTACTCATATCTTTTTCTCATCCTTTCATTTTATTTTGCTTGATATGTTCCTTCTTTTAATTCTTTTGCTATTTTTGCAATTTTTCTAAACCTATGATTCAACCCTGATTTTGATAACTTTCCATCCTCAATCATTTCTGCAATTTCTTTCAAAGGATATTCTGGATACTTAAGCCTTGCCTCGGCTACAACTCGAAGCTTCTCATCAATGTTGTCTAAACCAATTCTTTCTTCTATTATGTTAATATCCTCAACCTGCTTTGCAGATGCATTAACAGTCTTATTCATATTGGCCATATCGCAATTTTGCATTCTATTAACAGAGTTATTTATATCTCTAACAATTCTTTCATCCTCAAATTGGAATAAAGCTTGAAAAGCCCCTACTAAATTAATAAATTCAGCTATTTTCTCTGATTCTTTAATATAAACTATGAAACCTTTCTTCCTTTCAAGACTTCTAGCATTTAACTTATAACTATTTAATAATTCATTTAGTTCTTTATTATGTTCCTCATATGATGAGAAAATTTCCATATGATAACTCGATGTTCGAGGGTTGTTAATCGAGCCTCCAGCTAAAAATGCACCACGCAGATAAGCTCTTTTTTTCTCATCAGTATCAATCAATTCTTTAGCTATATCTATTCTCATTGTATAATTTTCGTTTAGAATATAAAGATCTGTTAAAATTTCTTTTACATTTTGATCTAAACGACAAATATAAACATTATTTTTCTTTAACTTTAACTTTTTTCGTACTGAAATATTCACATGAACATCATAAAAATATTTGATTAAAGAAAACATTCTACGAGCTATTGAGGCATTCTCTGTTTGAAAACTTAAACTTAGCCTACCATTTGATATATTTAATACACCGTTCATCTTTATAAGAGCAGACAACTCTGATAAAAATTCTCTATCTTTTGTTATTTCTATTAGAGTTAGCTCTTTTTTCATATCTGAAGCGTATGACATAAGTTCCCTCCTTATCTTTCTTATTTCTTACAACCTATATATTTTATCACGATAATCGCAATTTAACAAATCATTTGAGCTAAAAATGAGTTAACATACAATGTACATTAACTCATCATTTCTAATATTTTATTTTTATTATTTTCATTTACTTCTATTCGTTCTTTTATGCCTTGTTTATCGAAATAAAGAACTTCATCGGAAACTTGACATAGGAACTCATAATCATGTGTAATTATAAATATTACTACATCATTCTTAGCTATTTGTTCGATTAAGTGACTTAATTCTATCATATTCACATAATCTAGACCACTAGTAGGTTCATCAAAAATTAAAATTTTCTTGTTTGAGAGTAAAGCAGATGCTATTGCTACCCTTTGTTTCTCACCACCAGAGAGCGTATTCGGATGACGATTTAAAAATTTCCTAATGTTTAATTTATCAACTACCTCATCAAATAACTCTAGATTGTTACTTCCTAGTTTTATCTCTTTCTCTACAAGATTAGTAAACAATTGATAGTTCACATCTTGCATTACTTGGAAAGTGCTTCGTATTAAATCCTTTTTGTTAAGATTTTTATCATTCAAATTAACTTTATGCTTAGATTTGTGTAAACCACTTAGCGCATTAGCAAAAGTAGTCTTACCGCATCCATTAGCACCAATTATAGAATAAATTCTTGATGCAGAAAAACTCTCATTTTTCAAATTAATTTGATGATTATGTACTTTATAATCAAGTTGTTCTATATTTAAATAATTTTTCTTAATATTTCTAGGTTCTTTCTTACCAAGTTCAACCTTAGATAAATCTATTTGTCTTGTTTGACATGATCTACTATCAAAGTCAGAGAGCTGTTCTTTAGTAACTTCATGAATTAACCTTCCATCTTTAATAATATACATTCTATCAATTAAATCTTTCAAATAATATATCCTATGTTCAGCAACAATGATGGTTTTACCTTTCTTCTTCAACGTTTCTATTATTGAAGAAATTAACTGAATTGACTTTAGATCTAGGTTACTAGTAATTTCATCTAAAACATATACATCAGCATCTAACATCATACTAGCCATAAAAGCTAATTTTTGTTTTTCTCCACCACTTAACTCTAAAATATTTCTATCTAATAGATATTCGGCAGAGAAATCTGATACTATTTCATCTATTCTATTTTTTATTTCCGATTTAGAGTACCCATAATTCTCCATGCTAAAAGCAAGTTCACTAGTAGAGTCCAAATTAAAAAATTGGTTTTTAGGATTCTGAAAAACACTACCTACTACTTTTGAAAATTCTTTTAATCGATCTCCTATACTTAAGTGTGCTACTTTAAATTCACCACTAAAACCACCATCAAAAAATTCAGGAGCTAAACCATTTAAAACTCTCATAATTGTTGTTTTTCCACAACCACTTGCCCCCGTGAACAGAACACATTCACCTTTATTAATTTCCAGCGACAAATTTTCAATATTTAATTGTTTTGATTCTATATATTTATAATTAAAATTCTTAAATGTTATCAATTTATCACCTCAAAAACATAATATAACTACATGCAATAACTACTACTGTCATAACTATATAGTCTATTTTATTAAATTTTAATTCGATATAACTACTTGGTTTTTCCTCATTATCAATACCTCTACATAAACATGACACAGAAAGTTCATTAGCAATATTCGTACTTATAATTACATAGGGTATAAATATATATTCAAAAAATTTAAATGGATGAAGTAAGTAGTATCCTCTACTTACTCCAATCCCTTTCATTTTTAATGAATTTTTTATTAATCTATAATCTGTAAGTAATACTGGGAAAAATCTATATAAGACTGCTAAAACAATAATCATTTTCTTAGGTAATCTAATACTTCTTAAAAAACAGATTAATTCAGAAACTTTCGAACTACTTACTAATGCCATACCTGCACACAAGGGAAAATATAAAGTTTTAAACATTAATCCTGTTAGTAATAAGAAACTATCTATAACTTGAAGTGTCACTGTATGCGCAAAAAACACCTCATAAACTGTAAAGAAGAGATATATCCCAAAAAATCTAGACATTCTTTTTAAGTTAGAACTTATACCTAAGTATATCGAAAAGCAAAGTGCAACCAATAAGTGAATATTAACTGTCATCATTTTAAACATCAATACATTGGCAACAACTAATATAAAAATCTTAGTTCTAATATCTAGCTTCAACATATTATAATCCCGCTTTATTGAAGTTTTTAAAGTATAATTTTCTTCCTAAGTATGTCCCTACTATTGAGAAGATTATTGTAAATATAACTATAAAAACAAATGTCTTCATATCTGTAGTGCTCATAACTAATTTAATTTTTTCATCAGAATAATTTCTATTTTGAAGATGTTTAACATATGAATCCTTCATAAAGAACATTGGTAAAATTATCCCAATAGTACCTAAGTTAAAGAATAAATATGATAGATACTCATTACCATATCTAAAAGCTATTTCTGCTAAGACTGCTGATATTATCATTACAATTCCTCCAAGAACTGAGTGACCAGAAACGGCCAAAAATATTCCCATAATTGCAATCATAATAAATATAGCCATATTCTTATTTATTTTATTAAAAATCAAGCTATATACACTTCCACAGACAAATGCTGAAGTTATAGATGTATATGTTGCGAAATAAACTTTTCCTCCAAATACCACAGCTGTTAAAAGTGTAGAAATACCAATTCCAACAGCCATAACAAGAATTAATAAAATAGTATATAATCCTAATGTTATTAAATCTTTAATTTGTAAGCTCTTATTTTCTTCTTTATTTATATATTTTAATTCTGTCATCTATTACCTCACTATAGTTTCTTAAGTGCTTCTAGAGCATTATTATAATTTGGCTCTTCACCGATTTCCTCTAACACCTCTTTATAACGAATAACTCCTTCTTCATCAAGAACAAATACAGCACGAGATAATAAACCTAATTCTTCAATTAAAAGACCGTTGTTATTTTCAAAATCACGGTATTTATAATCAGAAACTGTAATTGCATTATTAATTTCTTTATCCGCACAAAATCTACCTAATGCGAATGGTAAATCTTTTGATACTGTGATTACTACTGTATCCGCTAAGTCACCTACTGCTTTATTAAAGCTAATAGTTTGTAAAGCACATATTCCTGTATCTACTGATGGAAAAGTATTAACAATTATTTTTTTTCCTTTGTAATCAGCTAGTTCAAATTCCGATAATGTCTTTGTAACAGCTCTAAAATTCGGGAATACTTCCCCTACATTTAATTTATCTTCAATAGTTACTGGAGTTCCTTTAAAGCTTATTGTTTTTTTCATAATTAATACCTCTTTTAAATTTAAAATTTTTTGATAAAACTATCTACCCCTAATGATAACATATTTCAATTAGAGTTGAAAGTTTTTTATATAATTTAATGTGATTTTAAGCGTTTTTTATGTAGTTTTGTTATAATTTTGTGATATAATAGAATGGAATATCGCTTGAAAGGATTATTTTATGTCAAAAAAAGAAAAAGATATAGTAGTTAATAATGTTGCTACAGATTCGACTGAAGAAAAAGATAACTCTACATCTTTTTTTGGTCGTTTTAAAAAACAAGTTAAGTCTTTAAATTTTAAGAACAATGAATCTATAAGTTCTAACAAAATAGACTCTAATATAGATGAAACTACTTTAGAAAAAGAACTTCGTAAAAAAGAAAAAGAAGTTAAACAACAAGAACAAGAATTAAAAAAACGCGCTCTTGAATTAGAAAAAGCTAAAAAACAATTCGAAGAGCAACAACGTAAAATAGAAGAAGAAAAAAAGAAAAATGAGCTTGCCAGAGCTGAAAAAGAAAGATTAGAAAAAGAACGTATTGCTCGTGAAAAAGAACTTGAACGTCAACGTATCGAAAAAGAAAAAGCTGAAAAACGTGAAAAAGAACGCCTTGAAAAAGAACGTATTGCTCGCGAAAAAGAACTTGAGCGTCAACGTATTGAAAAAGAAAAAGCTGAAAAACGCGAACAAGAACGTCTTGAAAAAGAACGTATTGCTCGTGAAAAAGAACTTGAACGTCAACGTATCGAAAAAGAAAAAGCTGAAAAACGTGAAAAAGAACGTCTTGAAAAAGAGCGTATTGCTCGTGAAAAAGAACTTGAACGTCAACGTATTGAGAAAGAACAAGCTGATAAAAGAAAACGAGAATACAGAAGAAAAGAAAAAGAATTCCAATTACTAGAAGATAGAAAGAAACTAGAATTATTACAAAAAGAAAATGAAATGAAAGAACACGAAAACACACTTCTTTCATTACAAACTTCATTAATTTCTCTAGAAGATAAAATTGAAGAAAAGAAACTGACTGTTTCTACTCTTAAAAATAGAAAAGCTGATAAAGAAAAAATAACTCTTGAAGAAAAAAGGCTTAATAACCTAAATTCTCAACGCCAAGTTATATTAAAAGATATTACATCTGAGAAAAAAGTAATTGAAAAGATTCAAAAAAATCTAGAAATCGAACATAAATTAAATGGTCTAAAAAAAGAAATACATAGTATAAAAACAGAAGTTGTTAATGAAGATGAAACAGCCTTTAGAGTTAAATATATTGACAGCAAATCAAAAAATATATTTGTAGTTTCACTTTTAAGCATCAAAGCTTTTATTTCTAAAAATATATTCAAAAGCAAAATTGAAAACTATGATGGAATAAGAAAAGTCTCACAAAATATTAAAGTGAAAATTGCTACATCAATTATTTTAGCAATATTATTATCAATTTGTTTCTTAATTACACTAAAATTTATATCTTCTGCAAAAGAACACTATGTAAGTTTTGGAGAAACTAATACTACATCTGTCGATACAACAGAAGAATTGAAGAAACAAAAAGAAGCTGAAGAAAAAGCTAAAATTCTGAAAGCTCAAGAACAAGCTGATGCTGTTCGTATCGATTCAGATGCGCAAGATGAAGAAATTACTGCAAAACTTGCAGGAACATTTACATCATATTCTTTTGATGTAGATCGCGAAGTAACAGTAAATAAGAAAATTCATGCATTCAAATCTGCTAGTTGGTCTGAACCTGGCGATGTAATCGAACCTGGAACTAAATTAACAGTTGATAAAATAATTTCACCCGCTGGCTATGTTATGTACCATATTTCTTCTGGAGACCATCAAGGTCAATACATTACAGCTAATGAAAAATTTGTCTCTGTAGATAAGAAAAATGATCAACTTGAAAACTTTATTTCTCGTCCAGTAGCAATTAAATTCTTAACTACACAAAATATTTATTCTGACGAATCACTTAGCAGCGTTAGATCAACTTATGGTAATGGAGCACAGCTAAACATTAATGGTATAGGTATCTCTAAAAACAACAGATTAGTCTATCATGTAACTGATGGAACATTTGTTCCTGTAAATCCTGTTCGTGTAACCGAAGTTAACAGAGAATCTCCTAAACCAAAAAATAACGAGAATGATAATAAAAATACTGCTAATACCAATTCTCAAAATAATCAAAAAAGAACAACGAGATAACAAACTAAACCACCTTGGTACTTTATCAAGGTGGTTTTTTATACAAGAAAAGAGAACATAGCTTTAAGCTATATCCTCTTATTTACTATCTAATTTCTGCACCATTAGGAATTTCAGCATTAATTTCTACTACACGTAAAACCCCATCTTTTTCTGCTGATAAAATCATTCCCTCACTTAATTCCCCACATAATTTAACCGGTTTTAAGTTAGCTACTACAGCTACTTTTTTACCAACTAATTCTACCGGATTATAGTATTTAGCAATTCCAGATACTATTTGTCTTTGATGATTTCCTAAGTCTAACTTAAATTTTAATAGTTTAGAACTTTTCTTAACTTTCTCACATTCTAAAACTTGTGCAACCCTTAAAGAAGTTTCAAAGAATTTATCAATTGTGATTTCTTCGGCAAGTTCAACATAAGAGTCATCTTGTGTATCATTTGCTTCAGTTTCAAGATTTTCTAAGGCTTTTGGAGACATTTGAGTCTTAATATACTCTACCTCTACTTCTTTATCAAATCTTGGGAATATTGGCGTTGGTTTTTCTACAACTTTTACAGTTCCATCAAACACTCCAAATGTTTTAGCTGATTCAAAGACTAGTAAATCTTCTTTAATTCCTAATTGCTTAGCAATTTCTACTGGAGCTTTTGTTAAAGCTGGAGCTATTAAAATTGTTGCTATACGAAGACTCTCAGCTAAGTAATTCATTACCTTATCCAATTCAGGTTGATTAGCTTCATCTTTTGCTAATATCCAAGGTGTTGTTTGATCGATATATTTATTAGTTCTAGAAATAAATCTCCACACTGCTTCTAATGCTTTAGAGAATTGCATGTTTTCCATATACTCTGCATATTCTTTAATAACTTCTTTTGAAAGTTCTATTAATTCTTTATCAAATTCTGTAGTTGGTTCAACAAATTTTGGAATTACTCCACCACAGTATTTATTAATCATCGAAATAGTTCTATTTAATAGATTTCCTAAATCATTTGATAAATCTGAGTTTATTCTATCGATAAAGCTTTCAGGTGTGAAAATTCCATCTTGACCAAACGGAACTTCACGTAATAAATAATAACGTGCTGCATCTAAACCATAACGTTCTATTAACATGTATGGATCGACTACATTACCTTTAGATTTACTCATTTTACCATCTTTCATTAATAACCAACCATGAGCAAAAATTTTCTTAGGTAGTGGTAAATCTAATGCCATTAGAAGTATCGGCCAATAAATTACGTGGAAACGTACGATTTCTTTCCCAACTACTTGTACATCTGCTGGCCAGTATTTATTGAATAGTTCTTCACTTTCTCCAGTTGCATAACCTAAAGCTGTAATGTAGTTAACTAAAGCGTCAATCCAAACATATACAACGTGTTTCGGATTAGATTTTACTTTCACTCCCCAATCAAAAGTTGTACGAGTAACTGCTAAATCTTCCAATCCTGGCTTAATGAAGTTGTTAAGCATCTCATTTTTTCTACTTTCAGGTAGAATGAATTCAGGATGTTCATCATAGTATTTAACTAATCTGTCAGCATATTTACTCATTTTGAAGAAGTAACATTCTTCACTTACTAATTTAACTTCATTTCCACTTGGTGCAATACCACCAATCATATTACCTTCTTCATCTCTGAATACTTCTTGAAGTTGTGTTTCTGTAAAATATTCTTCGTCACTAATAGAATACCAACCTTTGTACTCTCCTAAATAAATATCACCTTTTTCAACTAATCTATCAAAAATTTCAGCAACTGCTCTTTCGTGATAATCATCTGTAGTACGAATAAACTTACTATAGTTAATATCCATAGCTTCCCATAATTTTTTAATATCTTTAATCATTTCATCCACATAAGATTGTTCTGAAATTCCTTTTTCTTGAGCTTTTTGTTGAATTTTTTGACCGTGTTCATCTGTACCTGTTAAAAAATATGTATCAAATCCACTTAATTTTTTATATCTAGTTAAAGCATCACACGCTACTGTTGTATAAGCATGCCCTATGTGTAAGTTACCGCTTGGGTAATAAATAGGCGTTGTAACATAAAATGTTTTTTTTGTCATCTTACAACCATCCTCTCTTTCAATTTTTTAGTTAATATACATTACTATTGTACCATATATTAAAGGCTATTGCATGATTTTTTATCATTTTTTTCAAATTTCAAAATACTTTTATATAAATAAAGATATAACTCTTTAATAAGAAAACTTAAAAGCAAGATTTATCATAAACCTTGCTTTTAAAGTATCTATATTCATAATTTTAAAGACAATAATTAAATAGTTTTAATAAACAAACTAATGCATCTTTCTCAGTCATAACTAGTTAATAAATTTATTTCTATATTATCTTATTTTTACACCTACTATCTTTGACACCAAGGTGTAATTTTTTCTACTTTTTTGCTAGTTTTGCTATCTCCACTATTGTATCAACTGCTTTTTTCATATGTTCTAAACAACTGAATTCATATTGTCCATGGAAGTTTTCTCCACCAACAAAAATATTAGGCGTTGGTATTCCCATGTAAGAAATTTTAGAACCATCAGTTCCTCCACGTATTGGAATAATTAATGGTGTCACACCAACATTTTTTATAGCTTGTTCAGCTACATCAACGCAGCGTTTATCTTCTCTAATTATATCCCCCATATTATAATATTGATCATATAATTCATACTCTACTACATTTCCATATTTTTCATTAATTTTAGCTGCAACTTCTTCTGCAAATTTTTTACGAGACAAGAATTTTTCTTTGTCATGATCACGAATTATATAAACCATTTCAGCTTCTTCTATTCTTGCTTGCATATTATGCAATAAATAGAATCCTTCATACCCTTCAGTATGTTCAGGAACTTCTTTTTCCGGGAATAATGAAGCTAATTCAGCAGCAATCATATTTGCATTTTTCATTTTACCTTTTGCTGTACCAGGATGTACACTTACACCAGTAATTTTATATGTAATTTGAGCTGCATTAAAACTCTCGTATTGAAGTTCTCCAAGAACTCCACCATCCATAGTATAAGCATAATCAGTAGCGAATCCCTTGGCATCAAAATGATCAGCTCCACGTCCAATTTCTTCATCAGGACCAAAAGCAATACGAATATCTCCATGTTCTATTTCAGGATGTTCACTTAAATATTTAATAGCTTCAACAATTTCCGTAATTCCAGCTTTATCGTCAGCTCCTAGTAATGTTGTACCATCTGTAGTAATTAATGTAAGACCTTTATAATTGTTTAAATTAGGAAACTCTTCTTTAGTCATTACAATATTTAATTCTTTATTTAAAACTATATCTTCTCCATCATAATTTTCAATAACTTGTGGATTTATTCCTTCTACATTAAAATCAGCTGTATCTACATGAGAAATAAATCCTATTTTGTCATAAGGCTTATCAGTATTAGCTGGTAATGTCGCAGTTAAAAACCAATTTTCTTCATTTAAAACTATATCACTAAGATTTAGTTCTTCTAGTTGACCTTTTAACATACGTAAGAAATCTTTTTGCTCTGGAGTAGACGGTAATGTCGTACTGGTTGCATTAGATCTTGATTTGAAATTAACATATCCTAAAAAACGTTCTAACATAGTTTCATATTTCATTATTCTTCACCTCGTTTGTATTTTATTTTATTATAATATACTTTTTAACAAAATGTAAAGGTTATAATCATATATCTTTTTTATAATATTATAGACAATCTTACTTAATAAATCTTTATATTTATGTTACAATTACATAAGTATTCTAATTTTATATTAGACATTAGTAAAATTAAATTTTAAGGAGATCTTTTTCATGCAAGAAGTTATGAATTATAAAGATACTAGGATTGAAAACTTCCACACTATTTATCCTAACCATATGAACAGACATGACACATTATTTGGTGGACAAACTCTATACTGGCTTGACGATGTTCAAGGTTTAGTAATACGTAGATATACGCACCTACCCTTCTTTACTGCAAGTATTGACACATATCAATTTTTAGACGTTGTACATAGACACGAAGCATTAATTATTGATAGTTATATTTCTAGAGTTGGTACTAGAAGTGTTGAAATTTTTGCTGAGTTAAGTGCATTTAATCATGAAACTAGACATACTCGTCTAGTTGGAATCTGTTTCTCAACATTCGCTATTAATAAAGAAACTGTCCTTGAGAAACCTTTACCAAAAGTAGAATATACTGACGAAATTTCAAAATTTGTTAGTTCTTCATATGCAGATAGACAAAGCGGGAAATTAACAGCAAGACAATTTTGTAAAGAATACCTAAAATATTATAATAAATAGAAAAAAGGAAGCGAGATTTTTTTCTCACTTCCTTTTTTCTTATTATTAATCAATTGAGTAAAGTAATTCTAATACTTCTTCTTCAAATTTAACTAATTTTTCTTCTGCAACTTTCTTATCTGCATCTTTAACATAGATATAAAGTTTTACTTTTGGTTCTGTTCCACTTGGACGTAAAGTATACCAAGATTCGTCTGAATAGCTAAATTTAACAGCATCAGTTTTTTCAATTTCGATATCTTTTTCTTCACCAGTAGCGACAGTTTTTTCTTTTTGTACTAAGTAGTCAGTAATAGCTACTACTTCGCTTCCAGCTATTTCACGAGCAAAAATTTCACGGTATTTTTCCATCATACGTTTAATTCTTTGAGCACCTGCTGCTCCTTCTAAAACGATTGAGATAGTTTTATCTAGATAGTAACCATATTTTTCATAGAAGCCATCAAGTACATCAACTAATGTTTTACCTTGTGTTTTGTAGAATGCTGCAGCTTCTACTAATAACATAGCGATTGTAACACCATCTTTATCACGTAAGAATGTACCAACGTTGTATCCGATACTTTCTTCATATCCCATTACATAGTTTTTCTCACCTGTGATATCCCATTCATTTGGTAATGCACAGATGTTTTTGAATCCAGTTAGAACGTCAATTACTTCTACTCCATATTCTTTACAAAGTGGCTCAACCATTTTAGAAGTTACGATAGATTTAACTAATACTGGGTTTTCAGGAAGTTTATTTTGTTTAGCAAGATTTTCAATAACATATTGAACTAATACCGCTCCAGCTTGGTTACCATTTAGAGAAACTACTTTACCATTGTGAATTACTTCTACAGCAAGACGGTCACAGTCGGGGTCAGTAGCGATGATTACATCTGCATTAACTTCTTTAGCTAATCTTTCACCATATTCAAATGCTGCAGTATCTTCTGGGTTTGGATATTCAATTGTTGGGAAAGTTCCATCAGGATCTTTTTGTTCTTCAACAACATGAACATTTTTGAATCCGCGACGAGCAAGAACTGTTGTTACAGCTTTATATCCTGCCCCATTTAGTGGTGTATAAACTACAGAAATGTCTTTATCAATATTTTCATCATTAATTGCACAATTTAAAGATTCTCTATAAAATTCTTCATCAATTTCTTGACCAATGTAAACTAGCAATCCTTTTTCTTGAGCTTCTTCTTCTGTTAAAGTAACATAGTTGTCAAAGATATCCATTGAGTTAATGTATTCTAAAACTTTATCGCTTATGTCAGATTTAATTTGAGATCCTTCTTGCCAGTATACTTTATATCCATTATATTCTTTAGGATTATGACTTGCTGTAATGTTAATACCACTAGCTGTTCCTAAGTAACGAACTGCAAATGATAATTCTGGAGTTGGACGTAAATCTTCGAATAAGTATGCTTTAACTCCGTTACTAGCCATTACTAATGCTGCTAATTTAGCAAATTCTTTTGAGAAAAGGCGTGGATCGTGTGCAATAGCAATACCTTTTTCTTGTAATCCATTATCAATAATAGTTTGCGCTAATGCTTTTGTAGCACGAGCGATGATAAATCTATTCATTCTGTTAGAACCCATACCTACTTTACCACGTAATCCTGCAGTTCCGAATTCTAGTTCTTTATAAAATCTATCTTCTTTTTCTACCTCATCATCAGCTACATTTTTTAATTGAAGTTTTTCATCTTCAGTTAAAGCTGAACTGTTTAACCATTTTTCATATAATTCTTGATAGTTACTCATATAATATTACCTCTAAATTATCTATAAATTTTATTTTTATGCTAGACCTAAAGCAATCTCCATCATTTTAGTAAATGCTGTTTGTCTTTCTTCTGGAGTAGTTTCTTCTCCTGTTACTAAAGAGTCACTTACTGTTAAAATTGTTAAAGCATTAACTCCTGCTGCAGTAGCGTTAGCGTATAATGCAGTACTTTCCATCTCAACAGCTAAAACTCCCATTTTAATCCAGTTTTCCATAGCTTTTTCATCAGCATTATAGAAAATTTCACTGCATAAGATATTCCCTACATGAACAGCTTGTCCCATTTCTTGAGCTCTATTGTATGCTTTTAATAATAAATCGAATGAAGCTGTTAAGCTATAGTTTCCTGGAATATTATATTGGTGCATATAATTTGAATTTGTAGAAGATCCCATACCTAAGATTACATCATATAATTTCACTTCTGGTTGTAATGCTCCACAAGTTCCAATTCTAATTAAGTTTTTCACACCAAAAGTATGAATTAATTCATAAGAATAAATACCAATACTAGCTGGTCCCATACCAGTTCCCATTACAGAAATCTTTTTACCTTTGTATGTTCCAGTATATCCTAGCATACCACGCACTTCATTAAAACAAACCGCATCTTCTAAAAATGTTTCAGCAATAAATTTTGCTCTTAACGGATCCCCTGGTAAAAGAATAGTTTCGGCAATTTCTACTCCGTTTGGTTTAATATGTGGTGTTTGTTTATGTGACATCAGTTAGTCCCCCTGTAAATATATTAATAACTTTATTATACCTTTTTTTTTTATCTTAAACAAGCTATATTAGAAAAATAATTATCTATATTTTCCATTGAATATTCAGAAAACAATAAGTTTTCTATAATGTTTTCATCGAAATTTTCATTCGTAAACTCTATACAACATATATTTTAACCTTCAAAAAAAATAAAATAATATTCATTCTTTTTAAAAAATAATTAACACATAATTACATCGTTTATTTAAGAATTCATAATATTATTTTGTTATATACAGCGATTTTTATTGAAAAATAATTAGATAAAAATTGAATATTAATAGTAATTTAATCAATTTTGTTATATAATTAATGTTATAAAAAATAAATTAGAAAGAGGTTTTTTTATGTTACAATTAGCTGTCTTTTTACCAGTTATTGCGATGCTTTTCGTACCTTTTTTAAGGAAAAACTTCAAAAATATCCATACTGGAAAATTTGTTATAATTGTACCATTAATTCTATTTGGATATTTTGTTTCGAACATTAAAAATATCTATTCAGGTGGGACAATCTATAAAAAATTAGCATTTGTTTCTAATGCAGGACTTGATATTAACCTAAATCTTGATGGTTTATCACTCCTTTTCTCATTACTAATTACAGGAATTGGTACCTTAGTAATTTTGTATTCATGTTACTATATGAACATTACAGATGAAAAATTACATAAATTTTATATATTTTTACTAATATTCATGTCAGCTATGCTAGGAGTCGTATTATCTGATAATATGCTAAGCATGTACATGTTTTGGGAAATGACTTCTGTATCTTCTTTCCTTCTTATTAGTTATTGGCACGAAAACGATGCTTCAAGAAGAGGTGCATTAAAATCACTAATTATTACTGTTTTCGGTGGTGTTTTAATGTTAGCAGGTATTTTTGTTCTTAATAATATTACCGGTAGTTTTAATATTAGTGAAATAATTGAATTCACTAGAAATCATGGTTATAACAGTAAATATGTAATCGCAATGATTTTAATAATATTTGGTGCATTCACTAAATCAGCACAATTTCCATTTCATATCTGGTTACCTGATGCAATGGCTGCTCCTACACCGATTAGTAGTTACCTTCATTCAGCTACAATGGTTAAAGCTGGTATATATTTATTACTTCGAATCGGAATTGTTTTCGCATTTTCAACTACTTTCGGAAATATCTTAATTATTTTTGGAACAATTACGATGTTAATAGGATCAATATCTGCGATCTTCTTAAAAGATTTAAAAGGTATTTTAGCATATTCAACTATCAGTCAACTGGGTATGATGACTCTTATGATTGGTATTGCAAACTTAGGACTTTATAATGATAATCATTATATTTATACATTTGCATTTTATGCAGTATGTTTCCACATTATTAACCATGCTGCCTTCAAAGCAAGTCTATTTATGATAACTGGTATTATAGATCATTCATTTCATTCTAGAGACATTGAGCAGCTTAGAGGATTAAGAATATATATGCCACTTGGATTCATATTAAGTGTCATCGCTGGATTCTCTATGGCAGGAATTCCACCACTAAGTGGATTCTACTCAAAAGAATATTTCTTAACAGCTGTATATGGCTTATTAAATACTAGTATGCTATACATGATAATTGTTATAGCTGTTGTAATCGGTGCTCTAGGAACAGCAGTATATTCATTAATATTAGCTTTCAAACCATTCCTAGGTACTTTCGATAGCAAAGTACTTGGAAGTAAAAAACTTCATTTACCTAAAAATGGTATGTTTATATCTCCAATAATACTAGTAATCTTTGTGATTATTAACACATTTATTAAAGATTATATAGTAATTCCAGCTCAACAAGCTGCTCTTGCAGTAAAAACAACAAATAACGAGGTAATAACTCATGTTCATCACGATAGTTTCCTATCAAGCGAACTCCTTACTTCTATTTTTGTTATAATCGCAAGCTTTGTAATTTATAAAGTTTTCGCTAGTGGTAATGGTATTTATTCAATAAACCCTAGCATTGTATCTATTCACGGTACATACAACAATTTAGGTATATTATTACATAAAGTTAGTGGTGGACTTCACGATGCATTTATCACAAATCAACTAAGAAGAAATATGAGTTATATATTCTGTGGTCTATCAGCGACTATTATCGGTGGTTATTTTGCAATTGGTAGACCTATAATAATAAATAACTTCTCTACTATTCATTATATGAATATATTCATTGGATTATGTATTGTCCTTTGTTGTATAGCTCTTACAAGAGTTTACAATAGATTAGTACTTATAATCCTTTCATCTGGTGTTGGATTTATGATGACTGGTTTATATGTAACTTTCAGAGCACCTGATTTGGCAATGACACAATTCGTCATCGAGTCAATTTCTACAATTATCTTCTTGATAGCTTTCATTCTATTAACTGATAAAACAAAACAAGTAGAAAAAAATAGTTTCAAACTTACAAACGCAATTATTGCAACACTGACTGGTGTTAGTTTTATAATTGTAGGACTTGTATCTTATGCATACAAAAATCCATCAGAAATCAGCCAATTTTATTTTGACAATGTTGTAGCATCTGGTGGAGGAAACATAGTAAATGTTATCATCGTCGATTTCAGGGGATTTGATACCCTATTTGAAATCACAGTTATGACAATGGTAGCTCTAATAATTTATGCTATGTTCAAAATCATTAAAAGAGGAGGACCAAAAGATGAAAACTAATGATGTAATTTTAAAATCATTATCTGCAATTATTTCAGGTTGTATATTTCTACTTTCACTTAGTTTATACTTCGGTGGGCACTTCCTTCCAGGTGGTGGTTTCGTAGGTGGACTCCTTTGTACAATGGCTCTTGCTTTATCTATGTTCACATATGGAATAGACAAAGTTACTAAACTACTTCCAATTAATTACGTTTATGTAACAGCAATCGGCTTACTTTTCTCTATCGGAACAGCTTTTAGTGGAGTCATTGTTGGAAAAAATTTCTTTAAACATCACTTCACTCATATCCATGTTCCAATTATGGGAGAGATGGAATTACACACAGCTGCGATTTTCGACTTAGGTGTTTACTTCGTAGTTGTTGGTGTATTAATGTCAGTAATATTAGCTTTTGGAAAGGATGGTAAATAATGGAATTTTATATGATTATCTTATGCGGTATTCTTGTTGGTTTTGGTGTTTACCTTATGCTTTCTAAGAGTATGATGCGAATAATTATCGGTGTTGGTCTTTTTGGACATGCTGCTAACCTAATTATTCTTATCGCTGGTGGTTTATATGATGGAGATATCCCTATTATCTCAGAACTAGGAAAAAATTATATAGACCCAATTCCAGCAGCACTTATTCTTACTGCTATCGTTATTGGTTTTGCAGTAACTTGTTTATTAATTTCAATTTATATCGCTAACTACAAACTAAAAGGAAGCGATAATGTAATTGATCTTGAAGACGTTGAAAATATGAAGGAGGAGAGAAATAATGCATAGTAATTTACCTGTTATTCCAATATTTATACCCCTTCTATTTGCTGCGATAACAGTATTATTTAGAAAAAGAATAGCCATGCAACGTTTACTTACAACATTGGCTACTCTATTAGTTTTGGCATTTTCAATCTACAACATCTATCTTGTAGATAAACATAAAATACTAATATTAGAAATGGGTAACTGGGCTAGTCCTTTCGGTATTACATTGACTTTAGATGGACTGAACAGTGTTTTAGTTACAACTTCATCATTAGTATTTTTAGCAACTTTATTATATTCTTTTAAAACAATAGATAAAATTCGCGAACTTAGCTTCTTCTATCCTGGTTTTTTATTAATAATGGTAGGTATTAACGGAGCGTTCACTACAGGAGATATTTTTAACCTTTTTGTTTTCTACGAAATCTTACTTATGTCTTCTTACTTACTATTGTTAGTAGGTATAAATAAAGAGCAACTTAAATCTTCTATTAGTTATGTACTAATGAACGTTTTTGCTGGTAGTTTATTCGTAATAAGTATCGGATATCTATATACAATTGTTGGTAGTTTAAATATGGCATACATATCACAAACAATTTCTTCTATGTCAGATCGAAGAGGATTATACCTTGTCGGCGCAGTAATGATATTTGTGTTCTGTATGAAAGGAGCATTATTCCCACTATTCACTTGGATGAATAGATCATATGTAGCACCTCCAATTGCTGTCTCAATTATCTTTGGGGCGCTATTAACAAAAGTTGGACTATACTCGATCATCAGAACTTATGGACTATTCTACTACGAGTCAAACTTCATTAAATCATACTTATTAATCTTAGGTGCTATATCAATAATAGCCGGATGTATTGGGGCTATTTACCAAAAAGATTTAAAACAAATAGTAGTATTTAACATTGTAATTTCTCTAGGAGTAATGGTTTGTGGAACAGCTACATTAAATACATTTGGTGTTAAAGGTGCTTTATTCTACGCTGTTAATGACATACTTCTTAAAGCTGCTTTATTCATAATCGTAGGCTTAATAATTTACGTTAGTGGTATTAAATATATTCAAAAATCTGGATTAATTAACAAATACCCTCTTCTAGGTTGGACATACTTTATTGTTGTCTTATCATTAGCAGGAGTACCACCATTTAGCGGATTTTATGGTAAAGCTTTAATAATTAAAGGATTAGTAGCAAACAACAATACATTTATTGCAATACTTGTTGCTTTATCTGGATTAGTTGTGTTTTACTCATTAATTAAAATTTTCTTAAATGTCTTTTACGATAATATAAATAAGAGTTTAATTTTAAAACCACTTCCTAAAGGTGTACAAATCCCTCTTATCGCTATCGTAGCAATTGCATTAATTATTGGAGTTAGCAGTAATCTATTAGATGGGTTCTTTGATAAAGGTATTCAAATGGTACTTAATCCTCAACATTATATCGATTTAGTACTTAAGAAAGGAGCATAATTATGGCACTACAATTTTTAATTAACATATTAGTTGGTGTAATATGGATGTTCTTTTCAGGAAGTTATAATTCTGAATATTTTGCAGTTGGGTTTTTCTGGGGGATGGTATTATTATTCATCTTTAGAAAGACATTTGTTAAAAATATTTTAGGAGAACAACTATACTACATTTATGTATACAAATGTATAAAATTAATCTTAATGTTTTTAGTTGAATTGCTAAAAGCAGATGTGAATGTTTTAAAATTAATGTTCAAAAAAGATCTTGATGTTAATCCTGTCATTTTTGAATATCCTCTTGAAGTAAAAAAAGATTGGCAAATTACTCTTTTAGCCAACATGATTACTTTAACACCTGGTACTCTTACGGTAAATGTTAGTCATGATAATAAAGTCTTACATATTCACTGTTTAGATACTGATGATATTCCTGGTGAAATTGAAGGTATAAAAAATAGCTTTGAAAAAGCAATATTGGAGGTTGATTTAGATGGATAAAATTGTAGAGTATTCTGTTTTATTGGGGATTTTCGCTAGTATTGCTATGATATTTTTCTTACTAATTTATATCGTTAAAAAGCCTAGCATCTTTGATAAATTAATAGCAAGTGATCTTCTTGCTATGCCTCTTATGTGCTTAATAGTTTTGGTAAGTATGTACTATAAAACTTTTTCATATATTTCTCTTATACTTATAATAGCTATTATTTGTTTAGTTGGTACAGTTGTTACTGCTAGATTCTTAGCTAAAAAGGAGGTTTTCAGTGATGATACTAAATAATATTTTAGATATTGTTATTGTACTTCTAATTTTAGTTTCTATTATAGCTATGTTAGCAACTGTGATTGGATTCATTAGATTACCCGATGAACTAACTAAAATTCACGCTGCTGGTGTTACTGGTTCATTTGCTGTTGAATTAGTACTTATTGCTGGATTTGTTTATTTCTATAGATATTTACACATCCTTGAATTTAAATTCTTTTTAGCAATTGGATTCTTATTCTTAGCCGCTCCAGTCTCAGCTCATATGATTTCTATAAGTGCAATAATATATAATAAGCATGTTTATTCTAAAAACAATAAAGATGAAGCTAAAAAAGTTTTAGAAGATATTAAAAAATTAAATAATAAATAATAAGCTTATCAAAAAGTTAAAAGCATTTAAAATTATAAATCACTCTTTAACTTTATGAAAAACTAAAAATCTAAAAGAAGCGACTTGAAAATATGATTTTTAATCAATCTATATTTTAAGTCGCCTCTTTATTTTTATATTATCACACACTAAACCTATCTAATTTTATAAATTTAAATAACTACTTATATGATATTAATTCCCCACTAAAACGCTTAAAACAACCCTAAACCTTGACTAATTTTATTTTATATAGTAATATTCATATAGATTATAAAACAAGGAGTTATTTTTTTATGAGAAAATATTTTGGAACAGACGGTATTCGTGGTATCGCAGGAGAATCACTTACTGCCGATTTAAGTTTTAAAGTAGGTAAAGCTCTTGGTAGATTACTTACTGAAAAAAAAGAACATCCAAAAGTAATAATAGGTAGAGATACAAGAATTTCATGTGATATGATTGAACAAGCATTAACAGCTGGATTAACTAGCACTGGTGTTAATGTAATGACAGTAGGAACTATCCCTACTCCTGCTATTGCATATCTTACAAAGACTATTGAAACTGATAGTGGAATAATGATATCTGCTTCTCACAATCCTTATCAAGATAACGGAATAAAGATTTTTGGACCTGATGGATTCAAACTTACTGATGATCAAGAATTAGAAATCGAACATTTAATTGATAACACTGATGAAATTAAAAATGCTAGTTTTGAAAAAATCGGAAAATTATATAGTGGAAATGAGTTAACGCAAAAATATATTCAACATATAAAACAATCAATTTCTGGAGATCTATCTGGAATAAAAATTGCCTTAGATTGTGCTAACGGTGCTACAACTGGAGTAGCTCCATTCATCTTCGGCGATTTAGAAGCTGACATTGAAACTATAGGATGCAAACCAAACGGTATTAATATCAATGATAACGTTGGTTCAACTAAAATAGACACTATTGCAAATTTCGTAAAAGAAAATAACGTAGATGTAGGTTTTGCTTTTGACGGTGATGGTGATAGAGTTCTAGCTGTTGATTCAAAAGGAAATATTGTCGATGGAGATAAAATAATGTTTATTCTTGCAAAACACCTTAAAGAACAAGGCGAATTGAAAGATAACATGGTAGTATCTACTGTAATGAGTAATATAGGTTTCTATAAAGCAATAGAAGAAAATGGATTACAATCGGTAAAAACAGCTGTTGGAGATAGATATGTTGTTGAAGAAATGAGAAATAACGACTACTCTCTTGGTGGAGAACAATCAGGTCATATTATTCTTATGAACTATGCAACTACTGGTGATGGTATACTTACAGCAGTGAAACTTGCTAATATCATCAAAACTTCTGGCAAATCACTAGAAGAACTAGCTGGCGAGGTTAGTATATATCCACAAAAATTAGTAAACATTAAAGTAATAGATAAAAAATCTGCTATGGAAGATCTTGAGATTTTAGCTGAATGTGAAAAAGTAGAAAAAGAGTTAGAAGGTAACGGCCGTATTTTATTACGTGCTTCTGGTACTGAAAATCTGATTCGAGTAATGGTCGAAGCAAGTAGCGATGAACTTACTGATAAATATTGTGAACAAGTAGCTAAAATTGTTCGAGAAAAATTTGAAGTAAAATAAATTATAAAAAAGAAGTTAGCATTAAAAACTAACTTCTTTTTTATTTTGTATCCTCAAAGCAAACACTTGTAATTCTAATAAATCTATAAAATCAATTTACATATAAAAATTTATCCCCTTTTTTATATATATTATCTCAAACATTTTTTTATATTAATCTATTTTCCTTTAATTTTAATTAACTTAATATTGCATTAATTTTTTTTAATATTTAATTAGTATTTTTCAAATGTATATATATAAACAAGATATTTACATCTTTACAGTAAATAAAGTACTTCCTATTTTTACTATAATAATAGTATTAATTATAGTTAAACTACAAATTTATAAATATATTATAATCAAAATTTTAATCTTTTTATATAAATCGAGTTTTATTAATATTTTACCAAAATAAACCTGTAGTATTTTTAAAAAAATTCTATTTTCCTCTTGTTTTTTGTATATACTTCTGTTATACTTATAAGTGAAGTAATTTTTATATTACTTCATATGTTCTTTTATTATAAGTCTCCCTAGCTTATAATAAAGACTTTTCATATTTACTCCCTTATTTCTACCTTACAATATTTTTTGTAAGGTAGGTTTTTTTATTTTCTGAAAACAAAACAATTTCCACATATTTTTCATTAACTCCGTATTTTTTTTCTCATTACAACAAAATTGACTTGACTTATTTTCTTTCCTGAGGTAAACTTTAATGTATAGAGACAATAAAATGAGGATGGGAAAAGTATGATTCATATAGAAAATCTTAGAGTTACCTATAATCAAATACCGGCTCTTTCTAATATCAACTTAGAAATAAAAGGTCCCAGTATAACAGGTATTATAGGTCCTAATGGCGCAGGGAAATCTACATTGATAAAAGCCATTTTAAATATAATCCCCTCAACAGGGATTGCAAAAATAGATAATAAAATCTCAAAAGAAAATTTAGATAATGTTGCTTATGTTGAGCAAAAAATTAATATTGATTACAACTTTCCAATAAAGGTAAGAGAATGTGTTTCTCTTGGTTTATATTCTAAAATTGGAATTTTTAAAAAGTTAAAAAAATCTGATTGGCAAAAAGTTGATGAAGCTTTAAAATTAGTTGGTTTAGAAAAATTTTCTAATCGTCAAATTAGTGAGCTATCAGGTGGACAATTCCAACGTGTATTAATAGCTCGTTGTCTTGTTCAAGAGGCGAAGTATATATTCCTAGACGAACCCTTTGTTGGTATTGACTCAGTAAGTGAAGAAATAATCGTGGATACATTACGAAATCTTCGAGATAAGGGACATACGATATTAATAGTTCACCATGACTTAAGAAAAGTTCATTCTTATTTTGATAACGTTCTTCTTCTAAATAAAAAAGTCATTGCTTACGGTAATACTAAAGAGACTTTCACTAGAGAGAACTTAACAAATGCTTATGGTACCGACCTATTCTTTATGGGAGGTGGAGAAAATGATTAAAGAATTTATTGATGGGCTTTATAGTTTCCATTTTTTACAAAATGCTCTTATTACTGCAATAGTAATAGGTATTGTAGCTGGGGCTGTAGGATGCTTTATAGTTCTTAGAGGAATGTCGCTTATGGGAGATGCTATCTCTCATGCAGTGCTGCCTGGAGTTGCTCTATCATTTATTCTTGGAATAGATTTTTTCATAGGTGCAATTGTATTTGGTCTATTAGCATCAATTATCATAACTTTCATTAAAGGTAATTCGATAATTAAAAGTGATACCGCTATAGGTATTACATTCAGTTCATTTTTAGCATTAGGAGTTATCTTAATCAGTGTTGCGAAAAGTTCCACAGACTTATTCCATATCTTATTCGGAAATATACTAGCGGTTCAAGATGTAGATATGTATATTACTATTGGAGTTGGAGTTTTCGTATTATTAGTTATCACACTATTTTTCAAAGAATTACTTCTAACATCATTTGATGAATTACTAGCAAAGGCAATGGGTATGAAAGTTAACTTCTATCACTATTTACTTATGATATTATTAACTTTGGTGTCTGTAACAGCTATGCAAAGTGTTGGAACTATTTTAATTGTAGCTATGCTAATTACACCTGCTGCCACTGCATATTTATATGCTAATAGTTTAAAAACAATGATATTTTTATCATCTACAATCGGTGCAAGTTGTTCAGTACTAGGATTATTCATAGGATATTCATTCAATATTGCGGCTGGATCTAGTATAGTATTAACCTCTGCTATTGTTTTTGCAATAAGTTTCTTTGTTGCACCAAAACAACGCTTTGTTAAACATAAAAAATAATAATTTAAGGTAATAATACACAAAGAATAAAGTAGTCTTAATCTAATTTAATATAATACCCCCTTTAAATAAACTTATTAAAATAAAAAATACTTCCAAAGTAAGTTTATTTAGAGGTATTATTACGAGGTTTTAATTGATAATGATTATTATTAGTTATGTAAATCTATTTTGTTCTTTGTTTTACACAAAAAATAATAAAGGAGGCCTATAATATGAAAAAATTAGGTTTTAAAAAATTAAGTTTTCTAGCGCTTATTTTCACACTAGCTGTTGGACTATTTGCTTGTTCTAGCGCTAAGCAAGGTTCTAGTTCTAACGAAGCTACTAAACTAAAAGTAGTAGCAACTAACTCTATTATCGCCGATATTACAAAAAATATCGCCGGTGATAAAATTGATTTACACAGTATCGTTCCAGTTGGTCAAGATCCACACGAATATGAACCGCTTCCTGATGATGTTAAGAAAACATCTGAGGCAAACCTTATCTTATACAACGGTATAAACCTGGAAACTGGTGGTAATGCTTGGTTTACAAAATTAGTTCAAAACGCTAAAAAAGAAGAAAATAAAGATTACTATGCTGTTAGTGAAGGTGTTGATGTAATTTACCTTGAAGGTCAAAATGAAAAAGGTAAAGAAGATCCACATGCTTGGTTAAACCTTGAAAATGGTATGATATACGCTAAAAATATTGCTAAACAATTAGAAGCTAAAGATCCTAAAAATAAAGATTTTTATGAAGCAAATCTAAAAACATATTTAGAAAAACTATCTAAATTAGATAAAGAATCTAAAGATAAATTTAATAATATTCCAGCAGAGAAAAAAATGATAGTAACTAGTGAAGGAGCTTTTAAATATTTCTCTAAAGCATATAACGTACCTTCAGCTTACATTTGGGAAATCAATACTGAAGAAGAAGGAACTCCAGATCAAATCAAAACTCTAGTTGAAAAATTACGTAAAACTAAAGTACCTTCACTATTCGTAGAAAGTAGTGTTGATGAACGTCCAATGCAAACTGTATCAAAAGATACTAATATTCCAATTTATGAAAAAATCTTCACTGATTCAATCGCTGAACCAGGACAAAATGGAGATAGCTACTACAGCATGATGAAATGGAACTTAGATAAAATTTCTGAAGGACTAGCTAAATAATAACTTCTAAAACAACTCCCTGTATAAATGTATACAAGGAGTTGTTATTTTTATTCCATCATAATTTTTTTAACATTTAAATCTTTTATCTTATTACTATAGTATAAGATAAAAATTTCATATATTAATACAAATGCTATAAGGCTACCAATTACTGAGATTAAATCAAAATTATATGTTGTTTCGCTACCTAATTTTTCAGATAAAGCTTTTAGTAATGTTCTTATTAAAAAATACTGATAAACTGTTCCTAAAACAAAACCTATGTATGCTACTACTCTATAACCTGATAATACTATTTTTGAACATTCACTTTTTGAAAATCCCATAATATTTAAAATAGATATATTTTTTATATTACTATTAGCAATCACTTCTAATGAAATTAATAATATAGATAACGATAATATCACACCTATTACCATCATCATAATTCTTATTGTTCCATCGACAAAATCTCTCATACCAAATGCCATTTGAATCATTGAAGAAAATGATAATGCAGCAAAAATAACAAAGAATAATAGGGTTTTATTACTAAATAATACTGTTGCTCTTAATTCATTAAAAAAGTTTTTATATGGGCTAATTCTTCTTTTTTTAATTCTTTTATTTGTTGAATTTATTTGTTTAAGTAAGTAAATCGTCGGTACATTTAAATTAAACAATACATAAACAATTGATATTACTAAAAACAATAATGATGGTAATATAACCATTATTAATAAAAGTTGGGGATGAAAGTTCATTGTAAGTTCAGATAATATATTATCTATATTTCTACTCTCATAAAATTTTTGCATAAATAAATGCGAACTACCATAACCTAATAATGAACCTAAAAATACTAAAAATCCAAAAATAGAAAACTTAGATGCTATAAAGTTATTGCTATAACCTTGAGCTTTTAATATTCCAATTTTATGTTTAGAATCATCAATAAATTGTTTTATATAGAATATTAACATTACCGCTGCACTTATTGATAAGACTGTCCCTGTTATAATTACTACAAATTTAGAAACAATAAGCTGAGCATCATAAAACTTCTTCTGCATTATATTAAATCCCGTAATATCTAGGCCTTTCAAATCTAAATATAAGTTAGAAAAAAGTGTAGTTATAAACACCGCACAAAAACTTACTATCACTACTGCAATTGCTTTTCTTAAATCTTTTAATTGAACTATCATATAATTACTACCCTATCTCTTCTACAGATTTAGGTGTGCGATTTTCTTCAATCGAAGTTACTCTACCACTACCTACATGAATTATCTTATTTGCAAGTTCAGCAATATTCTCATTATGAGTTACCATTATCATAGTAAAGTGTGATTTATCTTTTAGCTTTAATAAGTACTCTAATATTTTTCTTCCAGTTTCCTCATCTAAAGCTCCTGTTGGTTCATCTAAAAATAGTACAGTTGGCTTCTTAGCTAATGCTCTCGCAATTGATACACGCTGTTGCTCTCCTCCAGATAACTCATTAGGATATTTACTTAATCTATCTTCTAATCCTAAGTCCTTTATAATATCAACATACTCTTTATTATTTACTAAATTAGCTCCTACTTTAACATTTTGTTCTACTGTTAAATTATTTAATAAATAATATTGTTGGAAAACAAATCCTATTTTATCTTTACGAAACTTTGTTAATTGTTTTTCTGAGTAGTTACTTATAGATTCATTATCATATACAACTTCTCCTGAGTCCGACTTCTCTAAACCAGATAAAATATTTAATAGTGTAGATTTCCCCGAACCTGAAGCTCCAAGTATAACAACAAATTCGTTTTTATCAATTTTTAAATCTATTCCCCTTAAAACTTCTTGATCATTATATTTTTTCTTAATATTCTTTGCTGTAATCATTTAATCAATCTCCTTTGAATATTGTACTATTAAACTTTTAGCTACTTCAGTCATGTACTCAATAATTTCAGTTGGTGTAAAATTATGTATTCCCGTGACTGTTAATGTTGCAATACCATGGCTATATATAAATAAGTGCTCATAAAGTTTTTTTGCATTTTCTATTGAAATTTTATACTCTTCATCTATAGATTCAATTACTGATTTATATTCATAGTCTCGCATTGGAAGAAAATCTTTAAAGCTTCCTACTTCTATACCTTTTTTCATAAATAACCATTGAAATAATTTAGGTTCATTTTTTGAGAATAATATATACTCTACTCCTAATCGTTTAAATGGATTATCAGCTTTCAATGCTAAATTAACTTTTTCTGAAAAAATATTTTCTGCAACAATCTTTGCTTCATCTTCTAAATTTTTCATATTAGAGAACAAACTAAATATTACTTTAGTAGATGACTCCAATTTTTTAGCCAACTCTCTTGCAGTTAATGCTTCTATTCCATTTTCTCTTATAAAGTCTATAGTTACAGCCAAGACCTCTTCTTTTGTAAATTTAAATTTTGGTGCCATACAAAAACCTCCATCAATAGGCAACATTTGTTTCTTATTGTAAATTATTTTATTTGAAATGTCAACAGAAAAATTATTGAATTATTACGTGAAATTGTATACAATAAAAGTAGAACAAAAATTAGGAGTTATTTATGAATATAATTAGAAATTTACCTACACCAATTTCAGGTTTAGCATTAGGTTCTGTTGCATTAGGAAACCTATTACAACCATATTCCTCTTCATTACAGCTATTATTTAATCTATTATCTTTGATAATAATTGTACTTTTAACTATTAAGTTTGTGTTGGGATTTGACAAATTAAAAAAAGAAATGGAAAATCCTGTAGTTGCAACGGTTCTTGCAACCTATCCAATGAGTATTATGCTTTTAAGTTCATTTTCGAAAAAATTTATCGGTGTATACAGTGTTCCCTTTTGGATAATTGGAATTATTCTAGATTTTTTTGTTGTTTGTTATGCAATTTATAATTTTATTTTGAAAGAAAAACATATCAAAAATATTTATCCAACTTGGTTTATCACCTTTGTTGGACCAGCTGTTGTGACAGTAACAGCAATAAATTACAATTTAGAAACTCTAGGATTAATTTACTTCTATTTTTCTTATATTAACTATTTAGTATTATTACCTTTTGTCCTTTATAGAGTTTATAAATATAAACATTATAAAGATGGAGATTATCCTACTATTACTGTATTTTCAGCACCTGGCGGACTTTTACTAGCTAGTTACATGATTGGAGTAACGTTAAAAAGTAATATAATACTAGCAATACTAATACCACTTACAATATTATTATTTATATTTGTCTTAATTCAATTACCATATCTGCTAAAAAGAAAATTCTACCCTAGCTTTTCAGCTTTTACCTTCCCATTGGTAATCTGCGCGATAGCATTTCAAAAAACTGGCGTTTACTATCATATAGCTGAATTTTCTGTTTTGAATATTTTAATTCATCTAAGTGAATTACTGGCAATAATTATTGTAATTTATGTATGGTATGGATTTATAAAAAATTTATCTTATAAATAATTAAACCATTTTTATAGAATATTTAAGGAGATGGTTTGTATGAGTAGAAAAAAATACATTATCATTATATTATTATTTACTATCTTTGTAATTCCTTTCTGCATATACATAGATAATACTAAATTTGAACGTACGGGAATTATTTTACTTCACTGTCTATACTCTTCTCTCTGCTTTTTTACATCTTATCTACTTATATATAAAAAAAGCTATAATATTCTCGCTAGAATGACTGAAGATGAATATACAAGAATAGAAAAAATACCTAAAGAAAAAGAAAAAATGGAAAAAATCTCTAAAAGAGTTGGTTATATATTTGCTTTTATAGGTATTCTATTATTATTTACTATTTATTTTATATGATTGAAAAAGACACAGTTTAAATTTAACTGTGTCTTCATTCTTTAAATTATAAATTAGAATATTTACCTACTCTATTACCTCTTCGAAGTTCTTGATAACATCTTTCAACTCTAATTCTAAGATATAACTAATACCTTTTTCTTGCATTGTTACTCCGTATAAAGTATCCATAGCTTCCATTGTTCCTCGTCTGTGTGTAATAACTAGGAATTGATTATTCTCTGAATAAACTTTTAAGAATTTAGCAAATCTATTAACATTTTCTTCATCTAGTGCCGCTTCTACCTCATCTAGTACTACAAATGGTGGATTTTTAACCTGCAATATCGCAAATAATAAACTTATCGCAGTTAAAGATTTCTCCCCACCTGATAATAATGAAAGGTTTTGAAGTTTTTTACCAGGAGGTGAAGCTTCGATTACTATTCCAGTATTTAATATGTCATTTGGTGATTCTAAAGTCATATCTGCATAACCACCTTTGAACAATTCTTTAAATATTTTATTGAAGTTCTCTGCTACTTTAACAAATGTTGTTAAGAAGCGTTCTTTTACTTCTTTATCAATCTCTGCAATAGTCTCTTCTAGTTTTTCTTTCGCTTCTACAAGATCGGTAATTTGCTCATTATAAAAGTCATAACGTTCTTTAACCTCTTCGAACTCTGCTATAGCATTTAGGTTAATATTACCTAACTCTAATATCTCTTTACGAAGTCTTACTACATCATCCTTATATGAAGGAATCTCATCTATAATATCGATTGTTAATCTATTCGCCACGCTTTCGTACGTTACATTATAATTAGTAACAAGATTTTCTAGATATTCATCAATTTTAACTTCTATCTTCGTCTGTTCTACTGTTATTTTTTCAAATTCTAAAGTTTTCTGACGTAGACTTTCGTTATTTCTTTGTTGAGCTACCGTAATTTCTTTTTCGCGTTTAAATAATCCTGTTTTTTCCATATCAAGATCTGATAATAACATCTTAAGCGTTGCTAAGCGTTCAGTACATTCGGCAATTACTTTAGAATTATTCTCTAATATCTGAAGTTCATCTTCTTCACTTAACAACTCAGCATCTTTAGACATTTCTAATCTTGATAGCTGTTCATTAACATCTGCTATATCAGCTAATAATGATTCTATTAACTCTAAACCATGTTTAGTAGTCTCTTCTAATTTTGATTTTTCAATCTTAAGCTCAGCAATTTTCTCTAAGAATAATTCCTCAGCACTTTGAGCATTTTGTTTTTTACTACTTTCTTCTTTGATTTTCTGATCAAGTTTTTGTAGTTCTACTCTAATTTTCTTAAGATTTTGAGTTAATTCAATAATATTACTTGAATCATCTTCATTGTCTTTAAATTCTAATAATTTCTTCTCATTAAATTCTATATTTTCTTTAATATCAGCAATTTCAGAATTTTTATGATTTACACTTAATTCTAATTGCTTAAGTTTTAAAATCGCATCTTCTTTTATCGATTTTAAACTTCCAATTTCATTCATTACTTCTTGTTGTTGATTCTCTAATTGATGTTTCTCACTATCTAATTTTTCAATCTTATTATTAATTTTATCAAGATTTTGTGAAAGTTCGTCAAGTTCAGCCTTATGTTTAATAGATGAGTTATTATTTTTATTAATCGCACCACCCGTGATAGATCCACCACTATTGATGATTTGCCCATCAAGCGTAATAATTCTATTTCTAAAATTAATCTTATGAGCTATTCTATTGGCATTATCCATATTATCAACGATAAGAACAAGCCCTAATAGGTGAGATATTATATTTTTATACTCACTATCAACAGTTATAAGATTCTCAGCAATATTGATAAATCCTTCTTCATTTACTAATGTTCTATAAACATCACTCGCTATAACTTTTGCTCTAATGTTATTTAATGGTAAAAATGTAACTCTACCTTTATTAGTTTTCTTTAAATGATTAATACACTCTTTAGCAACATTCTCATTTTCTACGATAATATTTTGTTGCGCTTGCCCTAAAGCAATATCAATTGCAACGGCATACTCATTATCAAATTTTACAATATTTGCTACACTATTATGAACACCAGCTAAAGAATCCTTATTTGCAAGAATCTCTTTAACTCCAATATTATAGAAGCTTAAATTATTAATTTGATCTTCTAAAAACTTCTTACGATTTTCCAGGTTACTCTTGAAGTTATATCCTGTTCGAATTTGCTCCTCAATATTTTTCCCATTTGAATTAATAAAAATATTTTTTTCAACTAATATATCGAGTTCTTTTTGAAGATTTGATAACTGTTCATTTAATACCTTTTGTTCTTCTATAGCTGTAGAAAATTCTTCTTCTCTCACACTTAAAACCTGTTTTTGTCTTTCAATATTATCTAGAATTTCCTTACTGTTTTCATCTGCACTCTCTAGATTCTTCTTAGCAACCTCTATACTATTTTCAAGTTTAGTTTCTTCGTTTATTAAGCTATAATAGTTATCTTTTAACTCTTCTATATTTCTTTCAATTAATTCTAATTTACTCTCTTCACCTGATTCTAAAGAGGAGATTTCTTTATTAATCTTTTGAATTTTACTTTTAGTTTCTGCATTCAGATTTTCTCTTTCCGCTAACTTACTCTCAAGGTTTTGTTTTCTTTCCTCAAGATATTTAATATCATCATTAATTTTTTCACTTCTAAGTGTTCTATTATTCTTTCTTTCCTGAATTACACTTAATTGCGATTGAAGAGACTCTTTCTTCTGAACTAATTCTAACTCTTCATCATGGTATTTCATGTAAGTTCTATCTAGTGAAACTAAATTATTCTTGATACTTTCTAAATCTTTAATAAGTTCTTCTTGTCTACTTTCAAGTCCAAGTTTTTCAGATTCTCTTTCTTGTTTAACTTGGAGTAAATCAGTAAGTTTTTTTTGATATTCAGCAATATTATAGACATTTAATAAAATGTCTTTTTCTTCAAGTTCATTAGAATAATCTAAATATTTTTGAGTTTTATTCTTTTGATCTTCTAAGATTTCATAACGACCTGAGATTTCTGAGAAAATATCTTTTAACCTAATTAAATTGTCATTTGTTTTTTCTAATTTGAGATTAGTTTCTTTTTTCTTATTTTTATATTTTAATACTCCTGATGCCTCTTCAATAATTGCTCGACGATCGACAGTTTTAGACGAGATAATATCCTCTACCTTCCCTTGAGTAATAATACTATAACTCTCTTTATTAATTCCAAGGTCTAAATATATATCTGTGATATCTTTTAGTTTTGCACGTTTATTATCAATGTAGTACTCACTATCACCATTTCTATACAAACGTCTTTTAATTTCACAACTATCTTCTCCGTTAGAAAATGTTACCGCTACTTCAGCAAAGTTTTTTCTTTTCGCATCTTCAGTCCCCGAAAAGATAACATCTTTCATGCTACTACCACGTAAATTTTTAGCAGATTGCTCCCCTAAAACCCAACGAATAGCATCAATTATATTACTTTTTCCCGAACCATTCGGTCCTACAACACCGATTAAATTATTTTTAAATTCAAATGTTGTCTTCTTCTGAAAAGATTTAAAACCAGTAACTTCAACCTTTGCTAATTTCATCTCTTTTTCCTTTCATTAATTTTAAATATCTTTATATCCAAGCTTTTCTAATGCTTGTTTTGCTGAAAGCTGTTCAGACTCTTTTTTTGTAGTAGCTGTTCCACTTCCATATTGTTTACCACCAATTAAAACAGCACTTGTAAAAGTTTTAGAATGAGATGGTCCATTCGAATCTAGTACTACATACTCAATCTCACCCAATTTAATTTTTGAAATGTACTCTTGCAGAATAGTTTTATAGTCGACAAAACTATGATATTCAAGATCTTGAACTTCTGTAAATAACGTTTTATTTAAGAAAGTCTTTACAACTTCAAGATTTGACTCTAAATACATTGCCCCAGTAAAAGATTCAAAAATATCAGCGAGTAAAGCTGCTCGACTTCTTCCTCCCATCTTCTCTTCACCTTTTCCTAGATAAATACAATTATCTAAACCAAGTTGCAAAGCATATTTAACCAATGTTTTTTCACAAACAATAGATGCACGTAACTTGGTAAGCTCTCCTTCAGGAAGCTCAGAGAATTTCTTAAATAAAAATTCACTTGTTGTAAGTTCAACAACAGCATCTCCTAAAAATTCCAAACGCTCATAATTCAGATGCTTCGCGATTCTTTTCTCATTAGTATAAGAAGAATGAGAAAATGCATTTTTAAAATTTTCACTGAATTTTAACTTAAAACCATACTCTTCATTTAAATTGTTAAGTAATCTTTCTATATGTGTTCTCTCCATAATAGTTCTCCTTTCTTTTATTATAGGAGAAACTCAATAATTTTACATAAATCGATCAAGTTCCTCCCTTTAAAATCATCATCTTATTTCAAAAACTTTATTAATCTAACAGAAACTCAGAGAACACATCATTCCCATAGAATAATCCTTTTCTAGTCAAACGAAGTTTATTACCTTCGATTTCTAGGTACCCTTCTCTTATGTTTTTATCAATCACACCTTTGAAAATTTCTTCTGCTTTTTGTCCATATTTTTCTTCAAAAATATCTAAATCTACACCCTCTAAAAGACGTAGTCCTAAGAACATTTCCTCTTCAATTCTTTCCTTAGATGTTACAGTATTTTCTTCTCGTCTTGCGTGTCCTTTTTCTAACATACTGTCTATATAGAATTTTAATGCTCCTTGATTAGCATAACGCACTCCATCAATATAACCATGCGCACCTGCCCCAAGACCATAATACTCTATATTCTTCCAATAACTACTATTATGAACACTCTCATGACCAGGTCGAGCAAAATTACTAATCTCATACTGCTCATAACCATTTTCTGTTAAAAAGCTAATAACCTCATTGTACATTTTCTCTTCTGTCTCATTAGAAGGCAACGTAACTTTCTTATCTCTAACCTGATTATAAAGCTTAGTCTTCTGTTCTAATATCAATGAGTAACAAGAGACATGGCTAATATTATATCCCACAACCTTCTTCATACTGTCATATAAGTCATCCATAGTTTGCTTCGGTAATGAAAACATTAAGTCTACATTAATGTCCTCAATCCCATGTTTTTTACAATTAGCAATCGCCATATCCACATCATCAGCAACATGTCCTCGCCCAAGAATTTTTAACAGTTCATTATTAAAAGTCTGAACTCCCATGCTAATTCTATCGACTCCGTAGCCCTTTACCAAAGCAACCCGAGAATCAACAAGATCCTCAGGGTTAGCTTCAAAAGTAAATTCACGCAGTTGTTGTGGAATTTTATTTCTTAATGCAGTTAATAATCGATGAAGTTGTTCATCATTTAATGCACTCGGTGTTCCACCACCAATATAAATAGTCTCAACATTTTGAATGTTTTCCATACTCTCGATTTCTTTGATTAAGCAATCTATATACTTGTCGACTGGTTGTCTTTGTATATAAAACTTGTTGAAATCACAGTATGAACAAATATACTTACAAAATGGAATATGAATATATACTCCGCGTGGATAACTTTTCATTATTCTTCATCCATTTTCAGAACAGCCATGAAGGCATCTTGAGGAACTTCTACACTACCAACAGCTTTCATTCTCTCTTTACCTTTTTTCTGTTTCTCTAATAGTTTACGTTTCCTACTAATGTCCCCTCCGTAACATTTAGCAAGAACGTTCTTACGCATCGCTTTAATAGTTTCACGAGAGATAATTTTATTTCCAATTGCAGCTTGGATAGGAATCTCGAATTGTTGTTTTGGAATAAGTTTTTTAAGTTTTTCTACAATAACTTTACCTCGTTGGTAAGCAAATTCTCTGTGAACGATGAAACTTAAAGCATCGACTTGTTCACCATTTAATAGAATATCCATCTTAACAAGGTTACTATCTTTATATCCAGTTAATTCATAGTCGAATGATGCATATCCTTTTGTATTAGATTTAAGTTGATCAAAGAAATCAAAGACAATTTCTGATAAAGGTATATCATAAGTAATATTAACCCTTGTATCATCGATATATTCCATATTTAAGAAGATACCACGTTTCTTCTGACAAAGATCCATAACAGCACCTACATAGTCATTTGGTACCATAATACTTGCCTTAACGAATGGCTCAGTAATCTTATTGATTTTTTGTGGATCTGGCATTTCTGATGGATTTGATACATCTACTAAAGTTCCGTCAGTTTTTTCAACTTTGTAAATAACCGATGGTGCAGTAGCAATGATATCAATATTAAATTCACGCTCAATACGCTCTTGAATAATTTCCATATGTAACATTCCTAAGAATCCACATCTAAATCCGAATCCAAGTGCTTGTGATGTTTCAGCTTCATATTGTAAAGCTGAATCATTAAGTTCTAATTTTTCTAGCGCTTCACGTAAGTCATTATATTTTGATGAATCGATTGGGTATAATCCACAGAATACCATTGGATTTAATTTTCTATATCCAGGTAATGCTTCTTTAGCTGGATTATTTGCTAATGTAATTGTATCCCCTACACGAGTTTCACTTACATTTTTAATAGATGCACAGATAAATCCTACATCACCTGCAGTAAGTTCATCAACGATTTTTTCTTTAGGTGTGTGAATACCAACTTCAGTAACCTCGAACACACCACCAGTAGCCATCATTTTAATCTTATCTCCAGCTTTTACAGTACCATTCTTAATACGAACTGAAACGATAACCCCTCTATATGCATCATATAAAGAATCAAAGATTAAGGCTTGTAGTGGTTCAGCTGCATCTCCAGAAGGTGCTGGAATATATTCCACGATTTGCTCTAAGATTTCGTCAATACCAATACCCGCTTTAGCAGAAGCTAGTACGATATCGTCTGTTGGTAATCCAATTACATCTTCAATCTCAGTCTTAACCTTCTCAGGGTCTGCAGCAGGTAAGTCGATTTTGTTAATAATTGGAATAATTTCTAAATTATTATCTAGTGCTAAGTATACGTTAGCTAAAGTTTGTGCTTCTATACCTTGAGCAGCATCAACTACTAAAATAGCCCCTTCACATGCTGCAAGAGAACGTGATACTTCATACGTGAAGTCTACGTGTCCCGGTGTATCGATTAAGTGGAAAATATACTCTTCTCCATTTTTAGCAGTATATTGTAATTGAACTGCATTAAGTTTAATTGTAATACCTCTTTCACGCTCAATATCCATTGAGTCAAGAAGTTGTGCTTTCATTTCACGTTGTTCTAACGCCTTCGTTTTCTCTAAAATTCTGTCCGCAAGAGTTGATTTCCCGTGGTCAATATGTGCAATTATAGAAAAGTTCCTTATTTTCTTTTGCCTTTCATTTCTTTTATCCATTTTATTCTTCCTTTACAAATCTTGTTTTTCTACATAGTCTTTAGCTGTATAATATGAAAAACCATCCCTTATTAGCTTTTCAATCAGCTTTTGTTTAAGTGCATATCCTTCATATCTACGACTATAACTTTGATAAGCTCTTCTAAAATGCTCATCCAATATTTCATCTTCATTTTCATCCTCATAGTCTTCGAAAAATATGTCAAACACCTTTCTTATTATATCAGATGTAAAGCCATTTGTATAAAGTTTTTGTGTTATTTTTTGAACTTTTTTATTTTTCGTTTCTCTTCGTACCTTATATTCACGTTCAATAATTTTATAAAGCATTTCTATCATTGCTTCTTCAGTACAAATCTTCGCAATATTTTCTTCAATAACGTCTTTATCTAAGCCTTTTTCTAATAGTTTTCTTTGTATCCAGTAAGGACCTTTTAAATTAAGATTAAAATAATCTGTTACAGCAGCTTCTACATAGTGGTCATCGTTCAGATAACCGATTTCTATTAACTTCTCTATTGCATCATCAATAACATTATTGGCAATCTCTTTCTTCTGAAGATATTCTCTTATATCTTGCTTAGTTCTTAAACCAAATTGTAAATAATGTACTGCCTTACTATAGGCACTTTCGATACTTTCATGAGCTATGATTTCTTTAAGCTGTTCCCTAGTTAAATCTATTTTTTTTATAAGTCCATATTTAATTATCGTATCTTCAGAAACATAAAAATGTTTACCATTTTCTAATTCAATTTTATATTTAACTTTTAGCTTTGTTATATTTGTAATTTGCAAATTTACACCTACTTTCTACATTCCTCGCTAAAAAACTCTTACCTTTAATTTTATCAAAAATCACATGAAAAAGGAAATGTTAGAAAGAAAAGATTAACGAAATCTAACTAGTACAAAAAATTAGTTTCGTTAATCATTTCCTTTTTATTTACTCTAAATTTATATCTAAACCTAAATTATAAAGTTAAATACAAAAAATTCTAGATAAATAAAAATCTTCTTATCTATCTAGAATTCATGTTCTTAAAGTTTATATTTAGGATCTTTCTTTCTTAGCTCTAATTCTTTATCTGCAAATTCCTTTACATCATATTCACTATCAATGATTTCTTTAGCATATTCCTTTACATCAGCTTTCAAAGACTCTCCTTCTACAACAGAATCTTCACTTAAATTATCTAAGATAGCTTGATCTTTTTTAGTAAATTGTCTATTATCATCATGTTTTTTTATTGCTAATCTTATCATTTTACGACGTAAAAATGTTTCCTTCACTATATCTTGATGACTTCTTTTCCATGATAAAAATAATACAAATAATAATACGATACCCATATATCCTAATGCGGGATATGCATAAGAAATTAAATCTTTGAACCCAGCAAAACTACATAGATATCCAACAACAACTATTATAATTATATTAATTTTCAACTTCTTATTATCATTTGAAGAAAAACGTTTCGCTGTTGCATAAAACAAACTAAAAGCAGTATTAAAGATTAAAGCAAAAATAACTAATGCATAAAAAACAGCCAACCACGGATTAATATCCTTTACAATTTTTAATATCGGTATTTCAGCATCTATTATATCAGCACTATTAGCAAAAAGAGTTGCTGTTGCGAACAGAATTAAAACCCCTACCATTATACCACCAAGAGCTCCACCTTTTTTAGCAACGCCTATTCTTACGACTGAGCCACCTAGAACAAATGCCATAGACACACCAGTTAATACGCAAAGAGAGAAATAGTTAATTACAGATATCCAAATATTTGGCATCGAAGATGGAATAGTTTTAGAAACTTCATCCAACACACCATAATCATAACTCTTCCCTACAAATGTATAAATTGTTATTAACAATATCAATACAAACACTATCGGAGTGAAAATCCCTAAAATACTAGTTATCTTCTCGAAATCCAAAAATGCCACAATTACTATCATAACTGCACAAAGAAGCGCTCCAACCCAATTCGGTATTCCAAATTGTTGCTTTAAATTCGCTCCAGCACCAGCTATCATAACAAAACCTATAACAAAATTAGAAATTATTAAAGTCCAGTCTATTATTTTATTTAAAATTGGTGTAGTTATTTCTCCAAAAACTTCTTGGTGATTATTAGCTTGATAATAAGAGCCTAATGTCAATATAATTTTCCCAAAAATCATATTCAAAATTCCTAAAACTACAACACCAATTAATCCTATTCTACCAAAACTTAAAAAGTATTGTAGAATATCCTGTCCGGATGATAAACCCGCTCCAACTATCACACCAACATAAGCTAGTGCTATTCTTAATGATTCATTTTTCATTTTTACCTACCTTTCTTGCTATATACTACTTAGAAATATCTTTTATTATGGGAGTGACTCAAAAATCGTGATTTTGATATGTACCCCTTTTACTGGACAACCAGTGAAAGGGGTATTTTTTATGCGTTA